>ERZ808024.721-NODE-721-length-12311-cov-3.609531_pt1 | contig 12311 bp, 13 predicted proteins | sample MGYA00380181_ERZ808024 | MGnify/ENA primary metagenome ERZ808024 (study PRJEB31490, sample SAMN06133413) | mouse gut metagenome | isolation source: Z2_1 | host: mice | place: China: Chengdu | collected 2015-05 ...
GGTTGGCGTGGTGTATTGTGTCGTGTACTTCTTCCTATTCAAATATTTGATTCTGAAGTTTGATTTGAAGACGCCAGGGAGAGATGATAGTGAGGAAGTCAAACTGTATCGCAGAAGCGATGTGGACGCAAGAAAAGGTACGGATGGTGGGCAATCGGCAGTGGACGAGCGCTCTCAGATGATTCTCAATGGTCTTGGCGGACGGAAAAACGTGGTGGATGTAGACTGTTGTATTACTCGTCTGCGCTGTACGGTTAATAAACCTGAGTTGGTAAATGAAGATATTTTAAAGAAAACGGGTGCGGCAGGAGTGATAAAAAAGGGACAGGGCGTGCAAGTGATCTATGGACCTACGGTACCAAACATTAAAGCGGATTTGGTGGCTTATATGCCGTCAGCTCCTGATGTGGAGTATCATGAAGAAGCGAAGTCCAAAGAAGAAAAAGCCAGTAGTCAAAATACAGCAGCAGGTAATCAGGCAAATGAAAAATCTTCGTCAGAAAAGTCAACAGGCGCATCGGCTGACGGTGGAAAACATATTCCCTTGTACAGTCCATTTACCGGAAAGGTAGAATCCATTGAGCATGCACCGGATGTAACCTTTGCCCAAAAGATGATTGGCGATGGATTTATGGTGATGCCGGATACTGGAGAGGTGTTGGCCCCTTGCGATGTAGAAGTGGCTTTTGTATTTCCTACTGGTCATGCAATGGGACTGAAGACCACCGACGGCATAGAGTTTATGTTGCATATTGGTGTGGATACGGTGAAATTGGAAGGGAAAGGTTTTGAGCCACAGGTCAAAGATGGAGCTCATGTAAAACGGGGAGAATGTTTGCTGAAGTTTGACCTGGAATATGTAAAAAATAACGCGGTATCAGAAGCTTGTATGGTGATCTATACAGCTCTGCCAGAAGGAGCGTCGATCGTAGTGCCGGAGGAGAAGGGACTGAAGGCGCTGGATCATGCGGCAGATCTGATAGGAATTTAAATGAGGGAATGGTATCCTCAGCAGATAACCGTGTGTTTTCTTGTCTACAGAGGATAGTTTAGAAACAGAGCGATAAATTTATGTGACAGTAAATTTATACAGGACAAATGTGGGGAGATATGTTAATATAAAGTATGGTCCGGCCATGCAGCGATTTCTGGAAACAGGACACTGTATGGCCGGATTGTTACAGAAAGCCTGTTTTTCGGAAATAAAATTGGCAGAATATTCTCAGTGGACAAGAGGGCACTTGGGGCGTGTGTCTCCTTGTCCACTGAGGGTAGAGAAGGGTTATGAAAACAGAGCATCGGGTAAATGGGGGAAAGCGGTATGTATCGTGTAATCAAGGTGTTAAACAATAACGGGGTACTGGTTTACGATATGAAACGGCAGGAGGAGGCGATTCTGCTCGGAAATGGCATTGGTTTTGGCAAAAAGATTAATGAACGTTTTGAGAGGGATGAAAATACAAAGCGCTACACGATTGTGGACCGGAAAGAGAAAATGCGAACGGGTCGCCAGGTTTTAAGCGACATGGATCCGGCGTTTCTGGAGTTGGCTGGCCGGATTGTGGAGTTGGCTAGAACCGAATGGGGGGAGTTAAATCCCAATATTCTGATTCCATTGGCCGATCACATCGCGGTGGCGGTTGAGCGTATGCAGAATGGTATTCTTTTGAAAAATCCGTTTCATGGGGATATTCGTGTTTTGTATCCGGAAGAATTTCAGATTGCTTTAAAGGCCCGTGATATGGTGCAGGAGATTTCTGGTTGTGCTTTGTGCCAGGATGAGGTAGGGTATATTGCTCTCCATATCCGGGCCGGTCGGATGGACGAAAAACTGGAAGAATCTCTGCAGATGGTTACGGTAATGCGAATGGTGGTGGCGATGGTGGAAGATTCGCTGGGATTAAAGCTGGATCCTCATTCATTTATGTTTGAAAGATTTATGACACATTTGCGTTATTTAGTGGTCCGGATTCGGGATGGGGAATCGATCCATTTGGATATGGATGAGTATGCACGGAAACAGTTTCCCCGCTCGTATGAACTGGCGCAGCAAATCTGTGTGAAGTTGGAAAAAGAGCTTCACAAAAGAGTGCCACGAGAGGCTGTAGGGCATTTGGGGATTCACATTGAACGTCTGTGTGTGAGGTGATTTCATGGATTGTTATTTTGCACCCATGGAGGGAGTTACTGGTTATGTATATCGAAATGCCCATCATAAATTTTATGGCGGAATCAGCCGGTATTATACCCCGTTCATTGCACCGAATTTGTCCCGGAAATTGACATCCCGGGAACTGAATGATGTTTTACCAGAGCACAATTCGGGAATATGTGTGGTACCTCAGATTTTGACGAATCGTGAGGAAGATTTCGTATGGGCAGCTGAAAAATTGCAAAAATTAGGTTATAAAGAGGTCAATCTGAATTTGGGATGCCCATCCGGTACTGTGGTAACGAAAAATCGTGGAGCCGGATTTCTGTCTCTACCATCAAAACTGGATCAATTCCTGGAGATAGTGAGTGAGCATATGGGACAATTGGGAATGAAATTTTCTATAAAAACGCGGATTGGCAGGAGCGATCCGGCGGAATTTCAGGAACTTTTGAAAATTTTCAATCGATATCCTCTGGAAAGGTTGATTATCCATCCCCGCGTTCAAACGGATTTTTATCGGAATCATCCCAATTGGGAGGAGTTTGAGAGAGCCGTGAAAGAAAGCAAAAATCCACTTTGTTATAATGGAGATATTTTTACATCCGAAGATTATATGGCTTTTAAAAGAGTATTTCCGAAAGTGGATACCATCATGTTGGGTCGGGGGCTTTTGAAAAATCCGGGGTTGGCAAAGGAGCTTAAAGGAACGATAAAATATAGCCACGAGAACGAAAAGAGGCAGCGTTTAAGAGATTTTCATGATACCATTTTGGCGGGCTATCGGGAGGCGATTCCTGGTGACAGGAATGTGCTTTTTAAAATGAAGGAGTTGTGGTCTTATCTGGGAGAGCTGTTTGAAGGGGGAGAGCGTCCTTTAAAAAAGATAAAAAAGGCCAACAGAATAGAAGATTATAGGGCTGCCGTGGAGCTGCTTTTTGCGTGTGGATTTAAGACGATGAATTTTGAGGATTAAAGGGATTTTTTGGTTTTGTAAATTTTCACTTTTCTATTTTGCCGATCTGTGCTATACTTACCCCGATATCATGTCAGAGATAAAGAATGCCGAATGTTCTGGCAGATGTCATAAAATAAAATAAAAAGCAGAGTAGGTCTGTGCGCGTTAAGTGCCGGATGGACGGGGAGTTGCCAGCCGGACGAAAAGAACAGAAGTTCTTGCGGTGCATGGTCCGCATCCCGCTGCAAAGAGGATAATTGCCGGAATTATCTCCTTTGTGCCGCGAGAGGTCTGCAAAGGAGGTAATTTTTATGAGAAAATTAGCAACTTTGTTCACCGATTCGTACAACGAATTGAAACATGTGAGAACACTCACTCTGACGGGGATGATGGGAGCTGTCTCGGTTGTCCTAGGGTATCTGACACTGGCAATTGGCGATTATATTAAGATTGGTTTTTCCACGATTGCCAATCAGCTCGTCTATTATTTGTTTGGACCAGTAGTGGGAGGAGCGTTTGGAGGAATGCTTGATATTCTCAAATATCTGGTAAAACCGACCGGGCCTTTTTTTCCAGGATGGACATTAGGCGCATTGCTTGCCGGAGTGATCTATGGAGTCTTTTATTATAAAAAGTCCATATCCTTGTGGCGAGTGTTGGCAGCGGAGCTTGTGGTTTCGGTTCTCTGCAATATGTTATTGGGGACTTACTGGCTGACTTTGATGTATGGTAATCGCTTCTTTGATTTGTTCTGGTTACGGGTACAGAAAAATCTAATTATGTGGCCGATTAATTCTCTTATTTTTTTCACGATAGCCAAAAATATGGAAGCTGCCGGAATTTTTCGTATTATGAAAGAATTCCGAAGAACTTCTTCGTAATAATGAAAGGAATGTACGGCATAATTTTGCATATATTGAGACAAAGGGGCTTGGAAAGGTGACAACAGATGCAAATTTATGTAGTAAAAGAGGGAGACAATGTGGACTATATTGCATCCTCCATGGGAATTCCGGTGGATGCCCTGATTTATGATAATCAGATTGAATATCCTTATCGCCTGGCTGTTGGCCAGGCACTTTTTATTGGGGAATATTCCGGAAAATTTACTGGTGACGGATACTATCAGCGGAGGGAAAATTGGGAGCAAAAAAACCGGATTCCGTTGTATGTCAGTGGATATGCGTATCCTTATATTTCGGATAAAGTGTTGGAAGAAACATTGCCAGAACTGACGGCGATCTATATATTTTCTTATGGCTTTACAACAGAGGGAGAGTTGGTGCCGCCTTCTCGCAATGAAGACTGGATGATTGCAGCTGCCCACCAGCAGGGAGTACGACCTGTATTGACGCTGACTCCGCTAGGAAGTGATGGACGTTTTAATAATAATCTGGTAGCGGCGTTGGTACGAGATCAGGCAATGCAAAGAAAGCTTTTGTGGGAGCTGGGCTCTGTGATGCAGCAAAAAGGATATGGGGGACTGGATATTGATTTTGAGTATATTCAGGCAGAGGATCGGGTGGCTTTTGCTGGATTTGTAGAATTTGCCACACAGGTGATGAATCTGTTTGATTATCCGGTCAGTGTGGCATTGGCGCCAAAGACCTCAAGAGATCAGCCAGGACTTTTGTATGAAGGAGTGGATTACCGGTTGCTGGGGGCGGTAGCGAACCGAGTAATGTTGATGACTTATGAGTGGGGGTATACCTATGGTCCACCTATGGCGGTAGCTCCCCTCAATATGGTGCGACGAGTGGTGGAATATGCCATATCAGAAATACCAAAAGAGAAGATCAGTCTGGGAATTCCTAATTATGGGTATGATTGGCCGCTTCCCTATGTGCGGGGGACGACAAAGGCGACGACAATCGGGACATTAGAGGCAATTCAGCTGGCGATTGATCATGGTGTAGAGATTCGTTTTGATGAGATAGCGCAATCACCATATTTCCGTTATTGGCAGTATGGAATTCAACATGAGGTATGGTTTGAGGATGTAAGAAGTTTGCAGGCAAAATTTGAACTGGTGAAGGAATACGATTTAAGCGGAGTGGGGTACTGGCAGTTGATGCGATACTTTCGAGCAAATTGGCTGTTGTTAGAAGAAATGTTTGTAAGAGAGAGGGGATATCGGTGAAAGGAAAATCAAAGAGTCGCAAAATGAATGGTTCTTTTTTAGAAAATACCATTTGGAGGAAGGAGATAAAACACTATCTTGTTCTTTCCTCCAAAACGGAATATTTTCAAGGCTAAACTTAATGACATGGGGCGAAAATTAGCCGTTAGACATTTCTGATATAGCAGTTACAATGTCAGTAATTTGTCAGCAGCTTCGTCCATCCAGGATTCTTCCAGATATTCGATGGTTCCGGCGTCTACACGTTCGGCAATGGCCGGGGTGATGGGTAACTTGGCCAAGACGGGCAAGCCGAATTCCTTGGCAATCTCATCAATGTGGCTTTCACCGAAGACAGAGATCCGCTTTTTGCAGTCCGGACATTCGAGATAGCTCATATTCTCTACCAGGCCAAGGATCGGAATGTCCATCTTTTTGGCCATATTTACGGCTTTTGAGACAATCATAGAGACCAACTCCTGAGGAGAAGTGACGATGATGATTCCATCTACCGGCAGGGATTGGAACACTGTCAAAGGTACATCGCCAGTTCCCGGCGGCATATCGACAAACATATAATCCACGTTCTCCCACAGGGCTTCCTGCCAGAATTGCTTGACGGCGCCAGCGATGACCGGGCCTCTCCAAATCACAGGATCGGTATCATGGTCTAAAAGCAGGTTCGCTGACATGATATCGATACCAGTAGCGGTAGTGGCGGGAATCATCAGACCATCCGGAGTGACGCTGATGCCGTCGGTGCCAAGTCCGAAAGACTTAGGGATAGACGGTCCCGTGATGTCAGCATCCAAAATTGCGGTATGTTTGCCTCTGGCATTCATCTTGACAGCCAGCAGAGAGGTTACTAAAGATTTGCCGACACCGCCCTTGCCGCTGACAATGCCGATAACTTTGCCAACGGAACTAGCCGGATTTAATGGTTCTAAAAAGCTGGTGCGATCTGTGGTGCGACTGCTGCAGTTTTCTCCACAAGAACTGCAGTCATGGGTACAATTTGCACTTGCTTCACTCATATGAAATACCTCCTATTCATGCCGCACGGCTTATGGCTTTTTGAATGTCATATCTGTGCAGCGTTCAAATAACAATACCAGAAAAGGATACCACATTTACGGAAAAAGGAAAAGCCCTCTCGGACAGATTTTTTACTTGCATCCAGGGAGAGAACGAGGTATCATGAAAGAGAAAATAAGAAAATAAAAATAGCTGTATACAGAAAGAGGAATAGGATATATGGAGAGGAAAAGCGCCAATCGTTCGGTTGTGTTACGTATCATGATGGTGATTTGCCTGATCGTGTTTTTGGTCAGTGGATTTTTGCTGATACGGGATTTTGTTCAGAGTAACCGGCAACAAGAGACATTTGATGAGCTCAGTGAGCGATTTGTTGGTGAGCAGATATCAGAAGATGCGCTAAAGGAGGCTATAGATAGCAAAGAAGAGGAGCTGACAAAACAACAGAAATGGAAGCTGTGGTGGGAGGAGACAGCCCAGGAGCGTTTTGCCGTTTATCATTCCATGAAAGAAGAAAATTCAGATATGATCGGTTGGGTTCGTATTGAGGGGACCAATATTGATTATCCGGTGATGCAAAGTCCAAATCAGAGAGATTATTATCTGCACCGGGACTTTTATAAAAAAAAGAGTAGTTATGGCACGCCCTATCTTTCAGAGATTTGCAGGTATGAGAATCCCAGGACCAGTTTGCTCATCAGCGGGCATCATATGAAAAATGGCTCTATGTTTGCTTCTCTTCAAAACTACACAGAATATACATTTTATACCGAACATCCTTATGTACAGTTTGATACGATGGACGAGGCAGGGAGTTATGAAGTGGCGGCAGTGATCAAACTAAGTGCATCCGGAGATCAGACAATATGGCAAAACCTTCTGTTTCCCCAGAAAGAGGGGGATTTTGAGCAGGCATGGAACCGGGTAAAAGAGCAATCTTTTTATGATATTGGGATTGAACTTACAAAAGAAGATGAATTGTTGGCGTTGGTGACTTGTGAATATACATTGAAGAATGGCAGAATCCTGTTAATTGCTAAAAGAATTTGAGAGACAGCAGGGAAAATGCGATGACATGTTTACGAAAGCATGGATAATAAACAAAAGTAAGGGGTGTACTTATGAACATGAGCATGAATCCTAACAGTGATTTACATCAATCGGCAGTCAATGTTCCGGATCTGGCCCAGGTGCCTGAGGCGCTTTTACACCAGGCACGGGAATTTCAGGAAGCGATCATGATGTATTCCTGTGCGATTCGGGAAGTGAAGACGAAACTGGAAGTATTGAATGATGAATTGTCTGTACGCAATCAGCGAAATCCGATTGAGATGATTAAATCCCGGGTAAAAAAGCCATTGAGTATTGTGGACAAGCTTCATCGTCGGAATTTGCCGGTGACTCTGGACTCTATGGTCAACCATCTAGACGATGTGGCAGGAATCCGGGTGATCTGTTCTTTTGTGGATGATATTTACAGTATTGCACGGATGCTTGTCAGCCAGGACGATATTCGGGTGGTTGCCGTGAAAGATTATATTGAACATCCAAAACCAAACGGCTATCGCAGTTATCATCTGATTTTAGAAGTTCCCGTATTCTTTTCGGATCGCAAGAAAGATATGCGAGTAGAAGTGCAGATTCGCACCATTGCCATGGATTTTTGGGCAAGTCTGGATCATCAGTTGAAGTATAAAAAAGATATCGGAGTAGATGCGGATGAAATTGGCGAAGAACTGAGAAAATGCGCGGAGGTAATCGCCAAGACCGACCGTCATATGCTGCTGATTCGTAAAAGTATTGAGGCTCAGAATGGAAAGATAAGATAAAAATCAATACCAATAATAGGACAGGGTTTCGGTGATTCGGAATCCTGTCTTTTTGTAGAGAGAGACAGCAGGGAGGTTATCAGCAGAGACGTGCAGGAGGAGCCGTTTTAGTCCATTTTCCTGCTGAAGACGAGTCAGCAGCTGACAAAGTAGCATCAGGCCAAAGCCCTGTCCGCGTAGTCGGTCGGCGATCTCGACTTGATGAAGGCAGAGAACACCTGGAGAAACCGGAGAAGTCAGACAGGAGCCGATAACATCTGCCGAGGAGGAAAAAGAAAGCTTCCAGATGGCATTTTCTGAAAAAACAGATTCCGGTGCGAGAAGCTTTGCATGATGTTGCGTAGATGACGTACATGGGAGCGATACAGAAAGCTCCCGCTCCATCCGCAATTCCTGGTGGGACAGTTCGGCGCCTAGAGCTTTGAGAGCAGCGAGGGTATCGGTACAACTGCCAGATACCGGAAACAACAGGTCGCATTCTTGGCAGCTTTCCAGCGCTAACGCGAGAAGACGGGAAAAATATCCCTTCTGCCTATGAGCCGGATGGGTAAAGGCAACGCACTCGTAGGTAGTGTCATCCAGAGAAAGTAAGGCCAACGCACTGAGCAGATGCGAAGAAGAGTCACTGAGAAGGTAGTGGACAGAAACACCATCCTCAGAATCGATAGGATAGGACAGGGAAAGAGAATCATGTTTTTGACAGAGGCGAACTAAAGAAAGGAGCGCTTGTTGCTGGTCTGTGGTGAGGTGGGAGGTCTGATGAATGGCAGGGGACATGGAGAGGATCCTTTCTGTGGTTTTTATTGAGATACCATTTTATTGTTGGAGGTCATTGGGTGGGAGATACCTGTTATGGAAACGGAACCAGATTTCTGCCCAATGGATTTTCCCCCAATACTGGCCTGTGACCAGTAATAGGAGTATATAGAAAATACACAGAAAATACAAGTGGTTAATTGTTATTTAATGAACGAAGTGATAGAATAAGGGTGCTGTTTGCCGACTGCCTTTTATAGGACGGTAGATTTTGTAACTTGGTAATGGTAAGAAAGAAGGAAACCTGATATGCGATATGTAAAAGAATGTGCAGTTATTTTGGGGATTACTCTAGTGGGAGAGTGGATGAATGATACGCTGCCGTTTCCGGTTCCGGCCGGAGTCTACGGTCTGTTTTTGATGTTGTTTTTGTTTTGTTTGGGAGTACTGAAATTGGAACAGGTGGAAGCAACGGGAAATTTTCTGTTGGATATCATGCCAGTACTGTTTGTACCGGCGGCGGTGGGACTGATGGAAAGCTTTGAGCAGCTTCGCCCTGTGCTTGTGCCAGTGGCAGGCGTTTGCGCGATTTCGACGCTGGTGGTGATGGGAGTTACTGGGGGGATAGCAGAGGTATTTCTCAAAAGAATGGGAAACAAAAAGACGAAGAACCGGAAAAAGAGTAGAGAAGGAAGGGGAGAGAGGAAATGAGCTTTGCGGGAGATTCACTGTATTTTGGCGTTGTGATCAGTTTGTTGGCCTACTGGTGGGGGCTGTGGCTGAAGAAAAAGCTGGGATGGGCCGTACTCAATCCGATCCTGGTGGCAGTGGTGTTGGTGATTGTGGTATTAAAGCTTTTGCGGGTGGATTATGCAGATTATAATGAAGGAGCACAATATATCAGTTATCTGTTGACACCAGCTACGGTTTGTCTGGCAATTCCACTGTATAAACAGTTAGCGCTGTTGCGGCAGAATTTGCTGGCAGTAGTGATAGCCATCGCAGCGGGAGTTGCGGCCAGTGCCGTGAGTATTTTTCTGCTGTGTCTGCTATTTCGGATGGAGCATGTTTATTATGTAACGTTGCTGCCCAAGTCAATTACCACAGCAATCGGTATGGGAGTCAGCGAAGAGGCAGGGGGGATTGTGACGATCACAGTAGTGTGCATCATCGTCACGGGTATTTTGGGAAATATTATTGGAGAAACGGTATTTAGGTTTTTGCATCTGGAAAATCCGATTGCCCGCGGGTTGGCGTTGGGGACCTCGGCTCATGCGGTGGGGACAGCAAAAGCACTGGAGTTGGGAGAGATTGAAGGAGCAATGAGTAGTCTGTCAGTAGCTGTGGCTGGATTGATGACTGTGATGGTGGTTCCGCTAGTTTCTAACTGGATTTAGACTTGAAACGCTGGTGGTGATATGCTAAAATGGAAAAAATTGACCAACGGCAGGTGACTGCGAGAGTGTTGGGCAGTTGCAGGGCCAGATAAAGTTTAAGGAGGATCGTATGATTCAACAGCTGATTCAGAAAATACAAAAGACCAAGGCTCCGTTGTGTGTTGGGCTGGACCCGATGTTGGGGTACATTCCAGAACATATTCTGAAAGCGTCATTTCAGGAATTTGGCGAGACACTGGAGGGAGCCGCCGATGCGATTTGGCATTTTAATAAAGAAATCGTGGATCATACCTGGGATTTGATTCCCTGTGTGAAGCCACAGATTGCCATGTATGAGCAGTTTGGTATTGAGGGACTGAAGGTGTATGCGCGGACGATCCGCTATTGTCAGGACAAGGGACTTCTGGTGATCGGGGATGCTAAGCGCGGGGATATCGGGTCGACTTCCGCTGCCTACGCGACCGCCCATCTGGGGAAGGTGAAGGTGGGAGAATCTTGGCATACAGCCTTTGACACAGAGTTTTTGACCGTCAATCCTTATCTGGGAACGGATGGTGTGAAGCCTTTTGTGGATGTGTGTAAGGCGGAGGACAAGGGGATTTTCGTATTGGTAAAGACTTCCAATCCTTCTAGTGGCGAGTTTCAAGATCGGCTAATCGATGGCAGACCTCTGTACGAGCATGTAGCGGACAAAGTTGTGGAGTGGGGGGCAGATTGTATGGATGGGGAGTACAGCAATGTAGGCGCTGTGGTAGGAGCTACCTATCCGGAGATGAGCGCGGTGCTCAGAAAGCAGATGCCACACACTTATTTTCTGGTACCAGGCTATGGCGCACAGGGAGCGACGGCTGGAGATCTGCGCCCCTGTTTTGACGATAATGGGCTGGGGGCGATTGTAAATTCTTCGAGAGGTATCATTGCGGCATATCGTCAGGAAAAGTACGCCAAATTCGGATCGGAACATTTTGGGGAGGCTTCAAGGCAAGCGGTGATAGATATGGCGGCGGATATCAATAGTGTATTGTAAGTAGAAAGTGTTGTTTCAGAATGGGAGTGGTTGCAGGAGAAATGACCGAAATCGGGGTGACAGGAGGTTGTCATGGAGAAAAATAAGAAAACCGGCAAGTGGAAACAAAAGGTCCCAGTGATCTCACAGGAGTGTTTGGCCAGTGGTGTTTACAGTATGTGGATAGAGGCTGCGGATATGGCAGCGGCGGCGAGAGCTGGACAGTTTTTCTCTCTGTACACGAAGGATGCCAGCCGGCTGCTGCCTCGTCCGATTAGTATTTGTGAGATCGACAGGGAGCAGGGCCGGTTGCGATTCGTGTATCGTGTGGCAGGGGCAGGCACGAAAGAATTTTCTCGGTATTGCCCAGGAGACGATATTACGGTGTTGGGACCGCTAGGAAATGGTTTTCCGGTAGAAGAAGATCCAAAGAGGAGAGCCTTTTTGGTGGGGGGTGGGATCGGGATTCCGCCGATGCTGCAGCTTGCTAAGGAACTTTCGTGTGAAAAGCAGATTCTTTTAGGATATCGAGACGAGTTGTTTTTGAACCGGGAGATGGAGAGGTACGGCAATGTATGGCTGGCTACTGAGGATGGGAGCGCCGGTACGCAGGGGAATGTACTAGATATTATTCAGGAGCATGGTCTGATAGCGGATGTGATCTATGCCTGTGGGCCGACTCCGATGCTGCGGGCCTTAAAGGAATATGCCGCACAGAATTCCATGGAGTGTTGGATTTCGTTAGAGGAGCGGATGGCCTGCGGCGTGGGAGCTTGTCTGGCTTGTGTCTGTCAGTCAAAGGAGGTGGACAGACACTCCCATGTCCATAATAAGCGGATCTGCAAGGACGGGCCGGTTTTTGCGGCATGGGAGGTGGAATTGTGATAAACACGAAAGTAACGTTGGCTGGAGTAGAGTTAAAAAATCCGGTGATGACGGCTTCCGGAACTTTTGGCAGCGGCGCGGAATACGGGGAGTTTATCGATCTGAATCGTCTGGGGGCTGTGGTGACGAAAGGGGTAGCCAATGTGCCATGGGCGGGCAATCCGACTCCACGGA
>ERZ808024.726-NODE-726-length-12283-cov-5.162133_pt1 | contig 12283 bp, 5 predicted proteins | sample MGYA00380181_ERZ808024 | MGnify/ENA primary metagenome ERZ808024 (study PRJEB31490, sample SAMN06133413) | mouse gut metagenome | isolation source: Z2_1 | host: mice | place: China: Chengdu | collected 2015-05 ...
ATGAAAGGGATTAACAAAAGAAAAAGAGCTGAACGCTCTAAATAATTAATAAAAATTACTTAGTCGTTACAGCCCCTTTTATTTGAATAATTGAGCAAGTCGATAATATGATAATGCTCCTGTTTTAGTTGTAGATATTTTTCCGTCTTTATAGACTATTGTTTGTGGCACTGTTCCATTAGTGATATCAAGATCTTTTTCTAACCAAGTGGTGTAATCACTATCATTAGAAACGTCTACATAGTATAAAGACTCGCTACGATTTTTTTCTAAAAATGTAGTCATAGTATCTTGATAAGATAATGTAGCATTATCGTTTTTATTACCAATTACTACTACAAAACTATCTTTATCTTTTACTTTTTCTACAAGTGCATTTTGGGTAATTGTTGTAAATTCAACATGAGTGATTTTTCGATAAATAAATAACCCTAAAAATACTACGATTACAATCCCAAAGATGCTAATTTCTTTCCATAATTTTTTTACTTTTTCCATAATTAGCCTCCATAACAGTACCATTATATAATACCAAAAAAAATACCTAAAAACAACATTTAATAAGAGGATATCAGCTAATCACATAATATTTTTTATAAATTGACAAAAAAAGAGAGTTATCTCTTTATTGTTTATGCTTTAAAGCGTAATTCCATGTATCTCGACACATGTCTTCAATTCCCTTTGTTGCAACCCAATCAAGCTCTTTTTTTGCACGAGTAGGATCTGCATAACATGTTGCAATATCTCCAGGACGACGTTCTTTTATCGCATAATTAATTTTTACATGATTTACCTTTTCAAATGTTTTTACAAGATCAAGGACACTATATCCAGTTCCAGTACCAAGGTTGCAAATATGAACACCAGGTTTTGAGTAATGTTTGATTGCTTTAACATGACCAATAGCTAGATCAACAACATGAATATAATCACGAACTCCTGTTCCATCATGGGTATCATAGTCATCACCAAAAACACCTAAGCATTCTAATTCACCAGTCGCAACTTTCATAATATAAGGCATTAGATTGTTTGGAATTCCTTTTGGATCTTCACCAATCAAGCCTGATTCATGAGCACCGATTGGATTAAAATAACGAAGCAAAGTTACAGACATTTCAGGGCATGCATGTTGAACATCGCTTAAAATTCTTTCCATCATTGCTTTACTTGTTCCATATGGATTGGTAGTTTCTCCTAATTTACAATCTTCTGTGATAGGAACAACATCTGGATCGCCATAAACAGTAGCGCTTGATGAAAAAACAATTTGATTAACATGGTATTTTTTCATCATTTTACTAACAATTAATGTAGTAGTCAGGTTATTGGTATAATATTCGATTGGTTTTTCAACAGATTCACCAACAGCTTTAAATGCTGCACAATGAATGACAGCATCTATTTTATTTTCTTTAAATACAGACTCAGTTTTAGCTTCATTTAAAATATTAAATTCATAAAACTTTACTTCTTTTCCAGTAATTTCTTTAATATATCCTAAAACTTCAGGTTTTGAATTAGAAAAATCATCAATTACGATTACATCATAACCTGCATTTAATAATTCAACACAAACATGGCTTCCAATATAGCCAGCTCCACCGCATACAAGTACATTCATTATATTTTCCTCCTAATATATGTTTTATAATAACACTTTTAACTTATAAATTAAAGATTATATCTCTTAATTTTATATGAAAATAACTGGGAATTAAATTATTACCCAGTTATCTATCTTATTATTTACTAATAACTTTTTTAACAATATTATCAGGTGCAAACTCATAATCTAAAAATTCCATTTCAAAAAAACCTTGTCCTTGGGTAATGGAACGTAGATCAACTGCATAATTCATAACTTCGTTCATTGGAGCTTCTGCGACAATTTTGATTAATCCATCATCAAGAACATCACTGCCAATTACTCGTGCTCTTTTTGTATTAAAGTTACTCATTATATCTCCAGTATATTGTTCATCTACAATTACTTTCATTTTCATATAGGGTTCAAGTAAAACAGGATTTGCTTTAGGTATAGCCTCTTTAAAGCACATTGTTGTAGCGGTTTTAAAAGCCATTTCAGATGAATCAACATTATGATAGGAACCATCGATTAAAGTTGCTTTAATTCCCAGAACTGGATATCCAGCTAAAATGCCGCTTTTAACACTTTCGATTAATCCTTTTTCAACAGCTGGAAAATATGATTTAGGAACTGCACCTCCAAATATTTTTTCTTCAAATACATAAGGTTGACTATAATCATAGGTTGGTTCAAATGTGATCTCTACTTCACCAAATTGGCCATGACCACCAGATTGTTTTTTGAAACGTGTTCTTTGGGTAACTGTTTTTTTAATGGTTTCACGGTATGGGATTTTAATTTCTTCTAAAGCTGCTTCAACTTTGAATTTATTTTTTAATTTTGATAGTAAGACATCTAAATGAATATCACCAATACCATAGATGCATTGTTGCTTAGTTTCTGGGTTAGGTTTAAATTGTAGTGTAGAGTCTTCTTCTAATAATTTGTTTATTGCATTAGTAATTTTTTCTTCATTACTTTTACCAACTGGAGTAATTGCTTTACCATAATATGGTGTTGAAAAATTTATTTCTGGTATAATAATTTGATATCCTGCAGTACACAAAGTATCGTTAGTTTTAGATGTGTTTAGTTTAGTGACAGCACCAATATCGCCAGCGTGTAAACAATTGACTTCAATTAATTCTTTACCACAAGGTCGATATAATTTAGTGATTCTTTCACTTTCTTTTCTTTTAACATTATAAATAGAAGAACCACTATAAATAGTACCAGTAATAACTTTAAATAAAGATGTTCTTCCAACAAAAGGATCGGCAATGGTTTTAAAGATAAAAATACTAGCAGGTAAACTTTCATCATATCCGATGATTTCTTCTTCGTGTTTATCTACATTTTCAACAATCAAAGAATTACTCATATCACCAGCCGCACTAAAGAAAGCGACCATAGAATTTAAAATTATTTGAATTCCGATTTGATCAGTTCCACATAGAACAGGAATTAATGTTTTTTCTATAACACCTTTACGTAATGCCCGAGATATTTCTTCTTTAGTAAAAGCTTCTTCATTAATATATTTTTCTAATAGTTCATCACTTGTGTTTGCAACTGCTTCATCAATCATATCTTTAATAGGTTGAATTTCACTCATTAATTCTTTTGGTATTTCTATAGGTTTAGTTTGATTTCCTTCAAAAATACGTCCCTCCATTTTTGCTACATTGATATATCCAACCATCTTATTATTATCCATAATTGGGACTTGAATAGGGGCTATAGCTTTTCCGTAAGTATCTTTTAATTCTTGTAATTTTGTTGAATAATTATTATTAGGATTGTCCAAACCATTAATATAAATGATTTTTGCTTTATCTTTTGCCTTAAACATTGCTTGTTTTGTTCCTGCGTTGATACCCGATGATGATGGAACAATAATTAAAGCTGATTCACACACAGCTAAAGCAGCTTCACATTCTCCTGTAAAGTCAAATATACCAGGGACATCAATTAAATTGATTTTACAATTATTCCATTCAACAGGAATAATGGATAAATTGACAGAAGATTTACGAATAATTTCTTCAATACTATGATCGCTTAAAGTGTTTCCTTCGCTAACATTTCCAGTTCGGTTAAGCAGTCCACTACGATAAGCCATAGCTTCGACAATACTTGTTTTACCACAACCAGAATGTCCTAATACTGCAACATTTCCAATTTCGTTTGCATGATAAGTTCTCATTAAAATAACCACCTTTCTATAAGTGAACTTCTTTCTTTTATTTTATCATATATAAATAAAAATTAGGATTGATTTAGTAACAAAAAGATAACGCTTACATTTTTTTGGGGAAATTTCAAAAAAATTTTTTTTAGTATTGATTAATTAAGGGAATTATGATAATATAATGCTTGCTTGAGTCGAGGGATGTAAAAATTAATATCGACATTAGTTAGAAAAGTAAAAAAAGTGTTGACTTTTGTTTAGTGAAATGATATACTTATAAAGTAACGTTTATGGAGGTTTAGCTCAGTTGGGAGAGCATCTGCCTTACAAGCAGAGGGTCAGCGGTTCGAGCCCGTTAACCTCCACCATTAAAAATAAATATGCCGGCTTAGCTCAATTGGTAGAGCAACTGACTTGTAATCAGTAGGTTGAGGGTTCAAGTCCTTTAGCCGGCACCATTTTGTTGCGGATGTGGCGGAACTGGCAGACGCACTAGACTTAGGATCTAGCGCCTTTGGCGTGCAGGTTCGATTCCTGTCATCCGCACCAGTTGTTAGGTACTCTCAAAGCCTTTATTGATAAGGGTTTTGGGAGTTTTTTCTTTATATGAATATAGAAAATGAATTTTTAAAATTGGCTCCACATCTTTTTTATGGAAAATAATTTTTAATATTATTTCAGATTATTTAATAAAAAATATAGTTTTTAATATTTGTGTTTTACTTTCGAAATGATTAAATGAGACTATCAGGCAAGATGTCTAATATTATATTTGCTGACTTTGCTTTTGAAAGAACATCTAAATGAGTATAGGTATTTGTAGTAATACTTGAATGTCCTAACCATTTTTATACTTTCACTAGATTCTCACTTTTAATACACATCCTTGTAGCATAGGTATGTCTTAAATTGTGCTTCTATCTATTAAAATAGAATAATTTTTCATACCTTTGCATAAGTTTTTAAACTGCCGATATATTCTTATTTTTCAAGGTTTATTGGCTTTTTACCTTATAACTAAGCATATCTTTGCTTTCATTTGTTGTATGTTTCGTTGAAAATTATGCTATTATATCTCGGAGCTCTTTATTTGCTCCAACTTCTGATACATGAGCATATAAGTTGAATATTTGAAGATGCTCCTAAGAAAGATATTAAAGCAGAGAATAATTAGTGCGTGGTGTTTATTGTCTGATAAAAAGAAATTCAAGTAAAATAAGAAATAAAACTCTTATATTACCATCTTGGTTAAATGAGTTAGAAATAAAAATAAGTTAATTTTTTCTAAAATTTTACAAGATGTAATTAAAAAGGCCGCTGAATTAGTTGTACTAATTAAGCCTTTTTTGCTTGTTGATTAATTGATTGAAGGGGATTGAAAAATGTTTAAATAGTTTTTAAGAGTGATCAAGATGAAAAACAATTAGAAGATAGTAGTGATATTGAAAGTGGTAAAACTTATTATAAAAAATTTGATACATAATATGTAATTTAATTTCTTGTTTGAATCAACTATCTTTCTTATGTCTTATTCAATTTTTCAAAGTGATAAAGGCATACTTTATATCACACCATGTAAAATGCAGTTTTACCTTGTAAATACAGCGTTTTCCACTTGTTAGTGTATATTGTCTCTTGTTTTTTGTGCCCGCCTTGTTAGATAACGGGGCTTAATATTCGCTGGCAAGCTCACTCAACTGCCGAAGTGAACCGACCGTTAAAAACGGCGGAAAAATCTAAGAGATTTTTCCACCGCCGTGATTGGATTGCTCCGTCAGTTTATGAGATTTTCGTCTTAACAAATATACCTATAAACTTAAATCTATCTTACTTTTCCATAAATACAGAGGTCATAAATATTCTTGTTTTTTATAACTGCTTTTTTCATTATACCTTCAAGTAAAAAATTGTTCTTTTCTAGCACTTTTCTAGATGCAATATTAGGTTCATACACCATTCCCGTAATTCGAATGATATCTAATTTCTCAAAAGCGATTTCACAGATTTGTCTTACTGCTTCTGTCATGATTCCCTTTGAATATACTTCTTGTAATAAATAATATCCAATTTCAGAATCTTTTCGATAAACATCTTCTTTTTGTTCGACTGATATTGTGCCTATTATTTTACCATCAACAACTATTTTTCGAAACACACCTTTTTTTTCATCGTTTTCTTTTACCATATTTAACCACCATTTTGCTGATTCATTTGTATATGGATTGGGTAATCTATCCGATAAATAGTTTCTATCTATGGTGTTACACATTTTTATGAGAAATTCTTTATCTTTAAAACTCCATTTTTTTAATTCAATTTTCATTTTTAGCACCTCGCTTACAAATTTGAATTTATTGATATCTTTGCTAAATATTATATCATTAGAAAATTGTAATGTCATTCTTTTTAGACATTGAACAGAAAACACTTAATTTAATATTGTAATATTTATATTAACTGTTTATTATTTAGATAAGAAAAATAAAATGTTTGGAGAAAAATGCATGGACTATATGAGTTTAAATGAAGCAGCACATAAATGGAAGGTAATTCCTAGTGAAATTGAAAAGTTGTGTTTTATGGGTTTGATTCCTAATGTTGAAAAAGTTGAAGAGACTTGGATGATTCCTGCTGATACACAATGGCCTATAAAATACCAAGTTGAAAGTAATAATGATAATAACATTTTGCCATCACCAAGAGAATGTCCTTTATTATTGATGACAGATCTATATTGTGTTCCTGGCAGTGGAGATGATCTTGTGATGGGGTATAAAGAACAACCTCAAATTGCATTATTTCTTAAGGCACAGCTAGACTTTTTTCGAGGAGAATATGATTTAGTATACACACAAATAAAATCACTTATGTCTTATCCAGTATGTTTTGATGTTTAGGTTGGAGTAGGGATATTGTTGTCATTATACTCAAGTGTTTGTGGTGGTTTACTTTTGTGGGAGGAAGCAAAGCAGTATGTTGCTTTGATATCTTGTCGAGATAGAGAGGAAAGGCATAGACTTGCATTTTGGTGATAGTATAATAGATGATGAAACTACTTTCCCAGAGTGGTTTCATCATGGAAATTTTGATTTATTAACAAGAGATGCTTTTCCATTTGTTTATTTTTTTTAACTGAAATATTTACTTTTTGAAAGTGAAAAAGTATTACTAGATTTTAAATGAGAAAAATCAAATGATATAATAATTAGCGAACACGAGGTGTACAGGATGGCTGTTTATAGGTATACTAATGTAGAAATTGCTGAATATTTACATACATCTTTAAATACAATTAAATAACTATTGTAGCATGTAATGGATAAAATAGTTGTAAAAATGTGTGGATTTAAGTATAAAATACCACACTTTTTGATGGTTTTAGTGTGGTGAAATAAATGAGAATTGCCTTTATACTATAGTACTATAAGTATAAAGGCTTTTAATATTATAAATGGAAAATGTATAGTTTAATTTTTTTATTTAGTACTAAAAAACTTTTTACTATAAATATAAATTTTATTTTTATAAAACTGCACTTTTTTTACAAGTTAAGTGTAGAAAAGAAAATAAGAAAAATGTTATATTTATAATGTGAGAATATAGTTAATGATATATTCTTGGATTGTTACTTTAAGTAGGCAAGACCAGAAAGTTCTAATTAAACTTTTTAGCTTGCCTTTTTTAGTATTTTAAAGGGGAAAAATTAATATAGAAGGATGTGATAAATGGAGTTAATAGTATTGAGTATTTAGAAAAAGGAAAAGGGTAAAAAATTTTGATATAAGGAGGGAAACTATGAAAAAAATATTAAAATTGGTACTTGCCTACGTTATGATTTTTTCATCTTTAGGTTTTGTTTTTCCTGTACAGGCAGATGAAATAAAAACAAATTATGCTTTACAAGGGGTAGCAACTGCAGATAGAGCACCTATTGACTATTGGGGACCAGATAAGTTGATAGATGGTATAGTTAATAGAGATGCTAGTCCTAAAAGAGATCAATCAAGATGGTCTAGTGAAAATGGGGCTCCTTCTTGGGTTAAAATTGATTTAACTCAAGTAAGAGAATTTAGTGAAATTAATATAGCTTGGGAAACTCAAGTTATTAAACAATTTCATATTGAAATGTCTAATGATGATGTAAATTATACTACTATTTATACAAGTACAGAGGAAGAAAATGGTCATTCATTAGATACAAATATTAGATTTGATAATGAATTATCTGGACGATATGTAAAAATAACAGTTGATTCATTAATTTCAGGAGCATATCCAAGTGTATCTATTTATGAAATAGAAATTAATGGTATTAGAACTGTTGCTGATGGTTATAAAGAACTTAGAGTTAATTACGCTTTAAATCAATCTGTAACTGCCTCAAGAGCACCAATTAGTTATTGGGGACCAGATAAATTAGTTGATGGTATTATTAATAGAACAGCAAATAAACCTGAACAATCAAGATGGTCTAGTGAGTCAGGAGCTCCTGCTTGGGTATTGATTGATTTAGGGCAAGAAAGATCTTTTGATGAAGTATTACTTGCTTGGGAAGTTGCTGGAACAGTTGAAGATTTTCATATAGATGTTTCAAGTGATGGAAATGATTATTCAACAGTTTATGATGCTGAAGCTAAAGCAGATGGATATCCATTAGATACACGTGTTAATTTTGATTCAGAAGTATCTGGACGTTATGTAAAAGTTACTGTTGATAAACTAACAGCAGGTACTTATCCAAGTGTTTCTTTATATGAGATAGAGGTTATCGGAACAAAACTTTTAGAAAACCTTTCTAGAAAAGCAAGTGTTAGTTCTAATGGTGATGAAGGAACTACAGTTAGAGTTGAAAACATTAATGATGGTGATCTTAATACAAGATGGGGAAGCTCATATGGAGTTAATCAAAAATTTGTAGAATTTACTTTTGATGAACCTCAATCAATTCAATCATTTATTTTAGAGTGGGAAAGAAAAACTGCTAAAGATTATAAGATTGAAGCTAGAATTAATGATGAAATGGTAATATTAGTACATAAAACACAAGTACCTAAATATTATCAAGATATTATTAATTTAGATGAAGCTGTTGAAACATCTTATATTAAATTAACAATTGATGATTTCCTTACATCTGGAGCTGATCGTGATGGTGTAAATGTAGATTATCCAACTATTTCTTTACATGAAGTAGAAATGTTTGGTGAAACTTATGATTTACCACCTGCTGATACACCAGCGTCTTTAGAAGATATTGCAAATGCTATTACAGTTGATGAATTGGATGCAGATGCAACTGAATTGCCTTTACCAACTGTACCAGATGGATATGAGATTTCTTTTATTGGTGCTGATTATGAACAAATTATTGCTCATGATCGTCATATTGTTAAACCACTTGTAACTACAGATGTTGTTGTTAACTTTGAAGTTTTAGAAGTTGAAACAGGTAAGAAAGCTATTTCTCCAGCCATTACTGTTTCAGTTTCAGGTTTATATGATGTAGAGGATTCTCAAAATGAAAAACCTACAGTTGTACCTGAATTACAACAATGGTTTGGGCATACAGGGGTATTTGAAATTAATGATAATTCTTTGATTGTTGTTGATCCTGCAGCGATGGCATTTAAAGAAACAGCAGAAATGTTTGCTGCTGATTATGAAGATATTTCAGGAAAATCAATTGAAGTTGTTGAAGGTAACGAGCCTAAAGCAGGTGATTTCTATTTTACATTAAGTAATGAAAAATTAGATGAAGAAACTTATGTAATGAATATAGCTGATTATGTAACAATTGAAGCTAGTGAAAATAAGGGTGCTTATTGGTCAACACGTTCAATTCTTCAAATCCTTAAACAAACTAAAACAAAAATTGCTAAAGGAATTGTAAAAGATTATCCAAAATATGAAGTTCGTGGTTTCATGCTAGATGTTGGTAGACGTCCATTTAAGATGGAATTCATGCAAGAATTAGTTAAAACAATGTCTTGGTATAAATTAAGTAATTTCCATGTGCATTTAAATGATAACTGCTTTGGTAAATTAGAAGATGGAAAAACACCTGATTATTCAGGATTCCGTTTAGAATCTGATATTCCTAATTTAACAAGTACAGACTATTATTATACAAAAGATGAATTTAGAGATTTTATTAAAACATCAAAAAAATATGGTGTAGATATTGTTCCAGAATTTGATAGTCCAGGACATTCAGGTGCTTTTGTTCGTGCTAGACCAGATTTAGCAAGAGCAGATAGTAATGAATACTTAGATGTAGAAAATCCAGAAGCACTTGAGTTTATTAAGAGTGTATTTGCAGAATACACTAGTGGAGATGACCCAGTATTCCCTAAAGGAACAGTAGTACATATTGGTACAGATGAATATAAACGAGGAAATAAAGAAGCGTTTAGAAAATTCCAAGATGATTTATTAAAGTTTATTCGTGATGAACAGGGATATACACCACGTGTATGGGGAAGTCAAACAGAAAATAGTGGAACAACTCCTATTACAGCTGATGGAGTACAAATGAATTTATGGTATGTTGGATATGCTAATCCCAAAGAAATGTATGAAAAGGGATATGATTGTATTAATACTAATGATGGTGATTTATATATCGTACCAGGGGCAGGATATTATTATGATTATCTAAATCAAAATCATATTGCTAATTCATGGCAGCCAAATAAAATTGGTGGTTTTACAATTCCAGTAGGTTCAGAACAAATGTTAGGTTCTACATTTGCTGTATGGAATGATATGACTGGTCCATCTCAAGATAATGGTACTAGTGATGTTGAAGTATTTGATCGTATTTTCCATATTGCACCTACATTTGCTGCTAAATTATGGGGAGATATTAAAGATTATTCAACTAATGATATTAATAAATTAACTGATACTATTAAATATGCACCTAATTCTAATCCAACATATGAAGTTGAGTCAGTTGATGATACTTATTTAGATTACAATTTTAATAATGATAAGGGATTAGATAAATCAGGAAATGAATACAATCTAATTGAACAAAAAAATGTAACATATGAACAAGGAAAAAATCGTCAATCATTAACATTAAAAGGTGGAGAAAGTTATGTTTCTACGCCATTACAGGATCTTGGAATTAATTCAGTAATGGAATTTTGGGTAAAACGAGATGCTGATTCAGGTGATGATGAACAAATTTTATTTGAATCTTCAAATGGAGCTATCAAGGCAGTTCAAAAAGATACTGGAAAATTTGGATTTAGTAGAGAATTTCATGATTATTCATTTAATTATGAATTACCTAAAGATGAATGGGTAAAAATTAAATTAGAAACTAAATTTACAGTTACAACATTATATGTAAATGATGAAAAAGTAGATGAATTATCTAAGAATGGAACTGGTGGTAAATGGGCTTCATTAGTCATGCCGTTAGAAAAAATTGGTAGTGAAACAAAAGCCTTTAAAGGACAAATTGATGATGTTGTAGTTTCTAAACAACCTAAAGCATTTAGTGTTTATGCAACATCTGAACAATCATCAGATAAAGCAATATATGCTATTGATGGTGATACATCTACAATATGGCATACAAAATGGGATGGTTCTGATAAACTACCACAAAGTATTACATTAGAAATGCCAAAAGCACGTATTATTAATGGATTTACATACTTACCAAGACAAAGTGGTACAAATGGTAATATTACAAAATATAGTATTGAAGTAAGTGTGAATGGTACTGATTTTACTGAAGTAGCTTCAGGAAACTGGAGTAATAATAAAGATTTAAAAACAGTAGAATTTGAAGAAGTTGAAGTAAAATATGTACGTTTAGTTGCCCATGAAGGTGTGGGTGGATTTGCAAGTGCTGCAGAAATTAATGTATTAAGTCCAAATGATGGAATGATTCCATTAGTAACAAGAGCTCTTGAAGAAGCTATTGAAGCAGGACAAGCATATCTTGAAGGAGATTATACAGCAGCTTCATTAGAAGTATTACGTGATGCTATTAATGATGGACTTTCTGCTTTAGAAACAGCAACTAGTCAAGAAATAATTGATCAAGCATGTCAAACAATTGATAATGCTATTGAATCTTTAGTAAAAGCAGAAGAAACAGCAGTAAGCAAAACAGCATTACAAATTGCAGTTGAAATGGCAGGTAATGTATCAGCAGAAGATTTAGATAAAGTAGTACCAGTAGTAGTAACTGAATTCAATGCAGCATTAGAAGAAGCAAGAGTAATCTTAGCTAATGATAATGCAACACAAGAAGAAGTAGATGCATCATTTGCAAGATTATCAGTAGCAATGCATATGTTAGAATTCTTAAAAGGTGACAAGGCTGAATTACAAGACCTAGTAGATTCAACAGCAGAGTTAGTAGAAGGAAACTATACAGAAGAAAGCTGGTCAGCATTGCAAGAAGCATTAACAAATGCAAATACAGTATTAAACAATGAAAATGCAATGCAGGAAGAAGTAGATGAAGCATATGA
>ERZ808024.731-NODE-731-length-12240-cov-3.757954_pt1 | contig 12240 bp, 10 predicted proteins | sample MGYA00380181_ERZ808024 | MGnify/ENA primary metagenome ERZ808024 (study PRJEB31490, sample SAMN06133413) | mouse gut metagenome | isolation source: Z2_1 | host: mice | place: China: Chengdu | collected 2015-05 ...
CTCCTCTGCCGTTCCGCTGTCATACCCAATATCCGGCAATGTTTCCCCTGGTTCCAGCTTCGAGCTGACCCGTATCGTCACACCGGACACCACATGTTCCGCTGCTGCTGCCGTCATCATCCCAGTCATCACAAACGCCACTGCCCATACACTCGTCCAAAGCCATCTTCTTCCCATCGTCATCCCTCTTTCCCTTTGGCTGATATCTTTCATTCCTCATGACTACTTTTCAAACGGTTTCCTATACTAAACTTTCCTTTTGTCTACTGAGGGTATCTATGTCTTTATTATAAACGAATGAAATCCTATAGTCAACTTACGATATTCTTACCAAAAAAACAGAAAATTGCCACCATTTTCCAACGACAAATGGTAACAATTTTCTGTTCTTAATCTTTTACTTCAGAGTTGCACCTTTTCTGGCCGTACTGACCGTCTGTGCATACCGGCGAAGTAGTCCTTTTTCCTTTGCGCGCTCTACTGGCTTCCACTCGGATTTACGTTGTTTTAATTCCTCATCGCTGACTTCCAGAAAGATTTCTCCTTTGCTCAGATTCACGGAAATTTTGTCCCCATCTCTGACCAAGGCAATAGGGCCGCCATCCGCTGCCTCCGGGCACAAGTATCCGATACTAAGTCCTCCGCTGGCTCCGGAAAATCTTCCATCCGTGATTACTGCTGTCCGTGGTATCCCTTTGATGATCTCGGTAATTCGGTGCAATTCCTTCATGCCTGGACCGCCCTTTGGACCTTCATAACGGACAATGATGGCATCTCCTTCATGAATCTGTTTTTCCCGAAACGCCACATAACACGCATCCTCACTGTCAAATACTTTTGCCGTCCCTGTAAACACGCGAACATCTTCTGGTACCGCCGAAGTTTTCACCAATGCCCCATCAGGAGCCAGATTTCCATAAAGTACTTGAATCCCATCTGCCTTTGACACAGGCTCCTCCATGGTCCGTATGGTTTTTCTGTCACCGTCCGGTATTTCATCCAGGATTTCTCCCAAGCTCCTGCCAGTCACTGTCATCACATCCCGATGTAACACCGATCTCAATTCCTTCATTACGGCCGGAATTCCACCGGCATAATGCAAATCTACCACCGTTTCGTTCCCATTAGGTACAATCGCCGCCAACACAGGAGTCTTCGTGGTAATCTCAGAAAAATCATCCCAGTCCAGTTCAATTCCCAATTCAGCAGCCAATGCCGGAAGATGTATCAGAGCATTCAGAGAACCCCCAATAGCACTGAGAAGTGTAATCGTGTTCTCCAGAGCTTCCCTTGTCATAATCTGCGATGGTGTAATCTGCCTCTCTACTAACTTCATCACTGCCCGCCCCGACTCTCTGGCTGAAAAGCGACGCATACTGGTGCTGGAAGGAATCAGACTTCCTCCCGGAAGCATCATACCTAGAGACTCGCACAGCGCACCCATCGTATTAGCCGTGCCTAGAAACGGACAAATTCCCGGTCCTGTATAATATTGTAAAGTTCCTTCAATCACATCTCGTTCCGTAATTTCCCCTCGCAAAAAACGCTGGCGAAGTTCCTTCGACTCATTGGGTTTGATCTTGGCAAAACAGGGTCCGGCCGTCACAATGATGGATGGCAAATCAATCCTTGCCGCCGCATTGAGCATTCCCGGCACAATCTTGTCACAAGATCCCATATAAACCACACCATCAAATACGCCTTCTCCAAGAATCATAGCCTCCGCCGAATCCGTGATAATCTCACGATGGGGCAGGCAGTAACGCATGCCCGAATGCCCCTGGGCAATCCCGTCACACATGGCAATTGTATTAAATTCCACCGGCTCACCACCAGCTTCTAGAATTCCCTTTTTTACCTCTTTTGCCAACTGCTTAAGCGGCTCATGACCGGGACAAATCTCATTCCAGCTATTAGCAATAGCAATTAATGGTTTTGTGTCCAGGGCATCCATGGATACGCCTGCTGAAGCAAGATGAGCTTTGGAAATCGCTCTCTGAAAGGGCTCCAATTTATCAATCGCTCTCATCATCATTTCCTTCTTTGTTCTTTTTTGAGTTTATGTTTCTCCATAACCACTTTAATGCCAACATCTTTTTCTTTACGCTTCTGCCACGCTCTGACGTCCTTTGCGGGCCATCATAAACCACACGCCTGCGATCACAAGAACCATAACCGGAATCGAAATCAGAAGATTCCCTGTAAAGGCCGTATAAATCAGATAGCTCACCGTAAGGCTAGGACCGGCAAAAGAGGTTATCATATTACTTCCCAAATCCAGTCCGACTTCCGTAGCCAGTGCTGTCAAAATCGGAGAAGTCACTGTACCAGCCAACAAAATTGCCGCCGTACAAAACAGACCAATGATAATATTCTTAAACAGATTTCCCTTAGTCATAGCCACTGGCAATGCCACACGGAAAGTCACAACTGCCAAATCAGCAAAAGGCAGCACCCGGTTTCCAGGCAATATGGCAGCCATCAAGATAGTCAACGGAATGACAATCAGAGAAGTCGTGATAACATCTGGATTTCCTACCACAATTGCTGCATCCAAACCAATTAGCAGATTTCTGCCCTTAAATTTTTCCTGACAAAATTTCTTTGCCGCATCCGAGATTGGCATCAAACCTTCCATAAAAAGAGACGTCATTTTAGGAATCAGCACCATAACAGCCGCCATATTGACCCCAAGAGTGAGTATTTCGGATACCGAATAGCGCGCCAATACTCCAATTACACAACCAAAAATCAATCCCAACATCATTGGCTCACCAAAAATCCCCAGATACTTCTTAGCATCTTTCACACTAAAATCCAACTTATCGACACCTGGTATCCGATCCAGAACCCAATTAAGTGGTGCGGCGATGATCACACTCGACAACGCTGACATAGTGGGAAGTGACACACCAGGAATGCCAAAAAAGTCTTCTACCAGCGGCGCTGTCCAATCCGACAGTTTAAAAGAAATTACTGCCATGACTACAGAAGCAGAAACTCCCAGAAACACATTTTTTGTCACATAATATACCAAAATTCCCACGATTGCCATGTGGTGATAATTCCAGATATCTACATCTAGTGTATCTGTAATTTTTAGTACCAACATGATAATATTGGTTGCCAAAATCGCAAAGATCAACAAAGCAATAATCGGAGATGCCCAGGTCACTGCTGCAATGGAACCCCATCCCACATCAAGAATATCCAGATGAATCCCGAAATTTTCAACCATTGCCTGCGCCGCTGGGCCGATACTGCTTTTCATCATATTGATTACCAGATTAATACCGGCAAAACCGATCCCCAACATCAGACCCGATCGGAATGCCTTTCCCAGTCTGACGCCAAAGATAAGGCCCACAATAGTGATGATAATAGGAAGCATGACTGTTGCCCCGGCATCCAGGATCACGTTAAAAATACTGTAAAATATTTGCATATTGCCTTCCTCCACTCATATTACTGCATTTTCTTTTTCTTTGTATCCTGTTCTTTTATTTTTTTAACTCCTCCACAATCTGTTCCAGAGTCGCATCCTCACCAATTCCTGTCAACAGTGAAATTGCCGTGATTACTGGAATCGTCACCGTACCGCCAGTAAATTTCCCAGTAGTTACCAAAAGATCATAATCGTCCGCCTTCGATTCCACCTCCAACAGTTTGCACTGATTAACCGTAACCGCAACGCCGTTCTCTTCACATTTCTCCCGAATCTTGGTCGCCACAACCGTAGAAGTTGCAATCCCGTTTCCACATGCCACTAATACTCTCTTCATAATTATTTTCCTTTCCTTTTTTATTTTTTTCTAAAATTTTTACTGCATCATCCAGATAAATTCCCGACGTTTTACTTTCAACCTTTATGTCTCCAGCAAATGTCTTCGAATTACCATCTCAATATCTCTTTTATCCTCCGCCGCTATAATCTGCTTGACATCCTCCTGATTCTGAATCAATCCAACAATCTTTTGAAGCATTTCCAGATGTCCATGAGGTTCTGTGAGCACCAGCATAATCACTAGACTCACCGCTACCGCATCCTCTGGTTCATCCATAGCGTGAAAATCCACAGTCGGCTCCAATACTGCCACACACAGCGATGCTTTATTCACATGACATACATCCGCATGAGGAATCGCCACATTAATTCCATGAGTATTTAATCCTGTGGGGAAATTCCTCTCCCGCTCCAGAATTGCCTCACAATAAGTATCTTTGACAATCTCTTTCTCGCAGAGATGTTCACACATCCGCGTCAGAACCTCCGTATTCGTTTTCGCATTTTCAATCCTCAAAATCAGAGATTGATCAAATGCAATACTCATACCATCACTCTCCTTCCAGCTCGCGCAATTTATTCTCCATCTCACAGATGGATTTCCAAATCCCCTCTTCGTTCTGATTGAGGATATCCTCCTTGTTAAAAATTCCGGAGGCGATCCCCGCAAAAGACGCACCTGCCTGAAAATATTCTGCAACATTGGCAGTCCCGATTCCTCCCACTACCATTAACGGCATTTTTCCCAAAGGCGCTGCTATATCCGACAGATATCTGCTCCCCAATCTAGCTGCCGGAAATACTTTCACAATGTCCGCACCATCCTCAAAACTCTTTTTGATTTCTGTGGGAGAAAATGCACCTGGTACGCTAAGCACATGCTTCTCTCTGCACAGATCCAGAATCTTCTTATTCAGCATGGTGGGAGACAAAAGAAAGGCCGCACCTGCCCCGATCGATGCTTGCGCCTCCTCATAGGTAAGCACTGTACCTGCGCCGACCATGACAGAATCCCCGAACTCTTGGCTGATTTTCTCAATTGCCTCCAGAGCCCCTGGCGTATTCATGGTAATCTCGACGGAGCACAGTTTGCTTCCCACAAGATTTTTCACAACCGTTCGAATCTGCGGATAGGTGTAGCCCCTTAAAATGACCGTTACTTTTGGAAAATTCTGAATTTCCATATCATCCTCACTCCTTTCACTATCTATAATGGAGCAAGAACAATGCCATTATTTGTATGATTTTGTACTTTTACATAAAATTCGATAGATTTCTTCCGTTCTCATACATTCACGTAGTGCAGAAACCATGGATTCATCTGATATAATCTGATATAATTGCTCAAAATATTTTTTTGATTTTTCATCCAATGCCAGGACAAAAATTAGATCCACTGTGTTGATCCCATCCCAAACTACCGGTGTGTCCAATTTTGTTACTGCAATGACTGGTTTTCGGACATGCTCAGGATTTCCATGCGGAATCGCAATTCCCCCGTTGAGCACCGTGGTCATCATACCTTCCCGCTTATACACACTGAGTAAAAATCCTGGTTCCACGTATCCATCTTCCGCCAACCGGCCAATCATCTCATCCAAAAGCTCATCTTTATATCTCCTGCCAGAAGATAGGGAAATATAATGGGAATGAATTACTTCTTTGAGATCGTTTTCTTCCATTAACTGTCTGCGCTTTAAAATCTTTCGAAGTATACTCAGACCATTTCCCGAATAAACCTTTTGCAGAGATAAAAAAGGATATGCCTCCTGTTCTGGATCAATTGTTCCTACAATCGCCAAAATCTCATAACTCTCTTCCACTTTGCGAATGATCTGGCTGACATCTGCCGCCTCAATATATCCCCGAACCAGAACTTCGACTCCTCCCAGACTGCTCTTTAAACGTTCTTCCACAAAATCCCGCAACATCTTTGCCGAGCCTTCTCCGGTAATGCACAAGCATAGCACGGCCTTTTTATTTGACCTCTTTCCGGTCTCCCTCGCCGCCGCAAATCTCTTCACATCCAGAGCCTCCACGATTTGCTCCAGGCTGTCATCTGTCCAGAGCGTCCTGCGCACTGCCTCAATCACCATCATGGTATCGGTTCGCCCCACGATCCCCACGGAAATTCCCAGCCGCTCTCGAATCTTATCTCCCACTAGCATCAGAGATCCCATATCAGCCAAAATAATGATTCCCTTTCCCTGGTTCAATACTAAAGCTGCCTGAATCACCTTTTCTGTCATCTCTGCCGGAGAATCCATCAGATTCATCTCCAGCCCCTTGGCATGATCGGTTCCCAAAACCGCATTCGCCACCTCTGCCATTCCACAAGCCACAGCTCCATGAGAAACCACCAACACACGAATTCGGTTTTTTCCGATCTCCTCATGTTCCCGAAACCGGTACAAGTACATCGCCAAAAATCCGATCTCTTCTTCTGGCATACTAAGATAATATTTCCGGCTAATTTCCTGCCAAATCATCGCCGCCGCTTCATATTCTTTCCGGTAACGCTCTTTCAAACCTTGCACTCTGGTTGCCACCCGGCTTTTGCCCTCATTTCTCTGAAGTGCCATTTTCATATGTACTGCCAGCGGACATAAAAGTGCCTCTCGCAAATCGGGAAAATATTGCCTTGCCATTTGATAGATATCTCGGGTCACTTTCATAATTTCCCCGCCTACAATGGTTTCCATCTCATCTCCACTAAAACGGGAACGTTCAATTTGGCGAATTCCCTGAGAAAATTGCGTCTCAATCTCCGCTGTCAGCCTGCTATTGATCTCTCCCTCACTGACTCCCGCGCGAACAAGCCGATCATAGGTCCGCTCCAGAATCCGATAAATGTCCCAATTTTTCAGTTCTTCTCCCTGTCTCTGTTCTCCTGGTCTGCCCTCCGGATAAAAATGCATGTCCTCCTGTGTTAGACGCGGATTGCGATTGGCATAATCCAACAAATGAGCGCTCTTCAAATCCCCAGTCAAACAAGCAAAATCTACCACAATCGTTTCCCGTCTTCTGCGTTTACTCTCCAGAAATGCCTTTGCACAACATACCTTAATGTCAGACTTGACCTGACCAACATTTCCCACATAATCAACGCTCATTAGATACTGCAAAACTTCCTTTTTTACAACGATATATTTTCCCAATAAACTGGCTTCCTGCCAGAAAAAATTGCTGATAAATTCCAGGCATTCCTCCTGTGGACGCTCTCGTAAAGAGGGGATCTCAATAATCATGGGAATTCTTCTGCGAAAAGTCGCCAGCAACGAGCTCTGAGGATTTTCCGTTGTGGCGGCGATAATCATCAGATGACTTTCTCGCTGAGTATCCACTTCCCCCAGCCTGCGAAATTTTCCTTTATCCATCAAATAGAACAGTATCTCCTGCCCCTCTGGCGAAAGACGGTGAACTTCATCCAGAAATAATATTCCCCCGTTACACAGCTCCACCACACCCTTGCGATCTCTGTCCGCTCCTGTAAAGCTGCCTTTATTGTAGCCAAACAATTGCGCTAAAAGCAATTGTGGATTGTCGGCGTAGTCCGCGCAATTAAAAGCAAAATATGGCGGGTTTTTACCAAAATTTTCTGTCCCACAAGCAAAGCTGTGCATCAACTCCGCCAGATAACTTTTCCCCACTCCTGATGGTCCATAAATCAGGCAATGAAGCCCTTTGGGCGGATAGAGAACCGCAGCCTGTGCCTGGGAAATCTGATTCATCAGACTCCCTCTGTAGCCAATAAAATTCCGGAACACACTGGCATCCGGCTTTTCTGCCACGACAGCGACAGATACCTTTGTGCCAGGTTCTTTTGCACCTTCATCTTCTGTCACATCTTCTTTTGTTCTTCTCATCATCCAAGGATATTCCTTGCGAATCTCCTCTGCCAGCCTGCCAACCACATACTTTCCTACAACAAATCCTTCTTCCTCCAGGCGCCTGGTTAGCTCACGTTCAGACATAGAAGGAATTGCCTTCATCAACTCCCGAATCCTAGCCTTCAATAACGGCCTTTTCCTCTCCCTGGAATCCGCAATCCCTGCCTCCTGCCGGTTCATCGTGACAGTTTTGCGATTGACTCCCAGGCGGACAGCTATTTCATCATCAGTCAACGGGTTTTTTCTGTCTTCTCCCTCAATCAATTTTAGAATCCGTTCTCTCATAACTGACCCTTCCCTGTATGCCTTCTTCATGAAGCCTTCATCTATCTACAAGCAGCTTGTTGCTATCCTATGAAGGCATTCTACGGTATTTCATTCTTGGTGATATAACGTTATTTTATATCAATCTATAGGATATTACAAGCGGTCTATTGGCTGATGTTTTGAAGCCTAGATGTTTTGAAGGGTCCAACGATTCGTTATCCCATTTCTTATCTCTGAGAAAATCTCCCGAGCTTTTCATAAAATTCAGGCGAATCTTTCAGATCTCATGGAAACAAAGATCTAAAAAATCCGCCTGTTATCAATTGTCATTCTTTTGAGCCAAACCATTCTTTCATACACTGAAGCACCTGTACCAATTCTTCTTCCTCGATCACATAAGGAACCATAGCATACAGATATTTCAGGAATGGTCTGGAAAAAATCCCTCGCTCAAAAGCAAATTGTTGATATCCCTTAAGAACAGCAGCATCCTTCACCTCCACACAGACACATCCTCCCAAGATCCGCACTTCTTTCACCTGTGGAGCACAAAATCCCGCCATTTCCCGCCGGGTAATGGTCTCAATCTTGTGAATCTTGGACATATAGTCTTCTTTTTCAAAAATCTCAATCGATTTCAGCGCTACCGAACATGCCAACGCATTCCCCATAAAGGTAGGGCCATGCATCAGAGCATGATCCGGATTGTCATCATAAAATCCCTCAAAAACCTTGCGGTTTGCCACTGTAACTGCGTGACCGATATATCCGCCAGTCAAAGCCTTCCCCAAAACCAGAATATCCGGCAACACCAGATCTGCTACAAACCGATTACCTGTACGGCCAAACCCCGTTGCCACTTCGTCAAAAATCAACAATACTCCATACTCATCACACAATTCCCTGGCCCTTTTTAAAAACGACACCTCATACATCCGCATTCCGCCAGCCCCCTGTAAAAGAGGTTCCACCAGCAGACAGTTCAATTGATCGTGATATTGTAAAAACGCTTCCTCCAAAGCCTTCGTTGTTGTGGGAATATGCCTCACATGGGAACTGGCACCGTAAGCTTTGAGAACAAAATGGTAATCTTCGTCATCTCCGACTTCCATAGTCTTGAATGTGTCTCCATGATAGGCATGTTCCAAAGCCAAAACCATAGTTCGCTGTTCCTCTCCCCGGTTCATATAATACTGCAACGCCATTTTCAGCGCCACCTCCACCGCCACGCTCCCGGAATCGGAAAAAAAGCAATAATCCAGATCCCCTGGCAGCCAGCTTTGAAGTTTCTCGGAAAGCCTTTGCACTGGTTCGTGAGTCAATCCGCCCAGCATCACGTGGGAAAACTTCTCCGTCTGAGATAATATTGCCTGATTAAGCTCTGGATGTTTGTAACCATGGATCACACTCCACCAAGAAGAAACAGAATCAATCAGCTTTTTCTCCCCTGTGTCCAGATAAACGCCCTCAGCGTCCACGATCTTCCAGGGCTCCTTCATGGTTTTCATTTGCGCATAGGGATACCAGATCATACTTCCTCCTCATATAAGGATTTTAAAGTTTCTAAAGAGATATTCAATTCTTCCTCACCGGTCCTGACACAAGCTACTACCTTTATGCCAGTCAGATATTCACACATTCTTCGATTATCCTCATGAAGCACACTCCCCGGCTCATAATGATTAAAGATAATCCCTTTTACAGGGATTCCTCTCTCCTTCATATAAAACACGGTCAATCCCACATTGTTGATCGTGCCAAGTCCTGCATCTGCTACAACCACACAGCCCAGATCACAGGCTTTGATAATATCTTCCAGCCAAATCTCCTTTTCATCACGACAAATCGGACATAAGATTCCACCAGATCCTTCCATGGTGACATAAGAATATTCCTTACAGACCGCCTCAAATCCTTTTTTTACCTGCTCCATCACCACCGGATTCCCTTCCATCCGCGAAGCCAAATGAGGAGAAACCGCATTTTCATAGACATAAGGACACATTTCTTCTAAAGGCTGACAAATGCCTGACATCTCCTTCACCATAACCGCATCTCCGGGGATTAAACTCCCGTCTGCCCGGCGTTCATTTCCGCTCATAGCTGCCTTATAATAGGCAGCAGACAGTCCACTCTGATGCAATTTTTTCAAGATCAGGCCAGCCACATAAGTCTTTCCCATATCGGTTCCGGTTCCCGTGATAAACAAACTCTTCCTGGATTCTTTCTGCTTTTTTCCGCAGCCATCTTTTCGCTCGTTTCTCAACCTCTCACACATCTTGCCGCTTCACCTCATATCCCAATTCTTTCAGAAGTTTTAAATCTGTCTCCACCGTAATTCCCGCCGTCGTCAACATATCCCCGGAAATGGCGGCATTAGCACCAGAACGAAAACAACCGCTTCCTTTATCCGGCATCAATCCCCGGCCTCCCGCCAGACGGATATCCGCATCCGGCAAAACAAAACGGTAGACCGCCACGATTCGTTGCATATCCCCAGGAGTAAGCCTTTCGTTCGCCTCAAATGGAGTGCCAGGAATCGGATTGAGCATATTGACCGGGACACTCTTTATCCCCAGCTCCCGCAGAGTAAACGCCATATCAATCCGATCCTCCACGGTCTCCCCTAGTCCCATGATCCCTCCGCTACACACAAAAAGCCCAGCAGCCTGAGCAGCACGAATGGCATGAAGCTTGTCCTCAAAAGTATGAGTGGTACATATATTGGGGAAATTCCTTCGCGAAGTCTCCAGATTATTATGAGCCCGAGTCACCCCAGCCTCCTTCAACCGACGATATTGCTCTTCATTTAAAAGGCCAAAAGACACACACACCGCAATCCCAGTCTCTGCTCGGATCTGCTGCACCACCTCGCACATTCGGCCGACTTCCCGATCCGACAACCTCTTTCCTGAAGTAACGATGGAATATCGCAACACCCCCTGCCGGTCATTTGTCCTTGCCTGCTCTAGAATTTCCTCCGCTCCTAGAAGCGGATATTCGCATGCACCGGTATGATTGTGAGCCGACTGGGCACAAAAACGACAATCCTCCGAACAACGTCCGCTTTTTCCATTTATGATTGTACACATATCAAACCGACTAGAACAAAAATGCTCCCGAATCTCATCTGCTTTCTCACATAGTTCCTTCAAAGGCTGCTGATATAGCCACAGAGCCTCTTCAAAGGAAATCTTTTTCCCATCTAAAATCTCATTGCCTAATGTCTTAACATCCATCCCTATATCCTCTCCGCCCTGATAACAGGAATCATTCTTTTTCCAAGAACTGCCCCTACAATACAAAGAACAATATCTCCCGGCACTGCCAGAAGAAAGCAATACAAAAACAATGGCCACAATCCAATAGGCGTCCCCAGATAGAAATTACTCATTAAATAATAATAGACCATTCCAAAAAAATATACAATCCCTAACCCGATAAAATTGGCCATCAGCAAACGTGGATAACCGGGATTTCCCTTTCCATTGGCAATCATCCCCGTCACATAGGCGCCTGCCGCAAAGCCAATGATATAGCCAAAACTAGGTTGAAATATGTATCCGATCCCTCCTCCCTGGGCAAATACCGGAAGCCCAAGAAGCCCAAGAAGAATATATACACAAACAGAAAGGCACCCTAATTTTCCCCCTAACAACAAGCCCGCCAACATGGTAAACAAATATTGTAAGGTAAAAGGTACTACTGGAATCGGAATTTTAATAAAAGCCCCTGCTGCAATTAATGTCACAAACATGGCGCATAAAATCATATTTTTCGTCTCGTCTCTTCTTATCCCCTGTCCACTTACTTTTTGATTGTTTTGAATCATTCTTCCTTGCCTCCTTTTGAACCGCTTCTTATTAACATATCGTAATCCATAATAACCGAAAGCCGTTCAATTGTCAACTATTTTATGTTTACTAGTTAACAATTAAATAATTCTCCTTATCCTCCGTGAACAAGGGGCAAGTATGCCAATTTTTTATATATCTGTAAAATGCATCCGCCGCCAAACCTCTTCCCCGCCCTTTGTCCGTAGCAATCTGTATGGAACGTCTAGGAATCCGAAAATCTACTGGTATTTGCACCAGTCTCCTTTCTTCTAGCAAAGGCAATACCTGCTTTTTCGGTACAAACCCGACTCCCAGATTATTTTCGATCAGCGGCAACATCAAATCCGCACTTGCCACCTCCATATCCGGCTCCCTGTCAATCTTATTCTCGATCAGAAAATTCCTATACAACTCATACGTTGCGCTTCCCCGGCCTAATCCAATCCAGGAATACCGAATGAAA
>ERZ808024.732-NODE-732-length-12237-cov-9.631168_pt1 | contig 12237 bp, 10 predicted proteins | sample MGYA00380181_ERZ808024 | MGnify/ENA primary metagenome ERZ808024 (study PRJEB31490, sample SAMN06133413) | mouse gut metagenome | isolation source: Z2_1 | host: mice | place: China: Chengdu | collected 2015-05 ...
CTATCCGGCGTGGGCGTAGGATATTTGAGAGGAGCTGTCCTTAGTACGAGAGGACCGGGATGGACTGGCCGCTGGTGGATCTGTTGACTTATCAAGGTCATGGCAGAGTAGCCAAGCCGGGAGGGGATAAACGCTGAAGGCATCTAAGCGTGAAGCCCCCCTCAAGATGAGATATCCCAACGCAAGTTGTAAGACCCCTTGAAGACGACAAGGTAGATAGGGCGGAGGTGGAAGTGCAGTAATGTATGGAGCTGACCGCAACTAATCGGTCGAGGGCATGACCAAAGCGGAGATAGGTAGAAGAAGGATGAACAGGATTTCTTGTATGCAGTTTTGAAGGTACATAAGAAAATGTATTATGATATACTACTAAAGATAAGACAGCTAGCAGATGTTAGCTGTTTTTTTTGTTTACAAGAGAATAGTGCCTGATACGAATAGATGTTAGTTATTTTTCATTTATAAGAGAATAATACCTGATACGAATAAAAGTGAATTGTGTGATTATTTACATGTATTATAAAAAGAGCTGCCGCAATGCAAAACCTGTTTTGCGGCAACTCTTTTATATACAAATTCATTATGTTACTATTCCTGAATCGATGCGGATATTATCTGTGCAAGAGAATCGATTGCCAACGGTTCTAAGCCGCTGCCGATATTTTCTACAGTACAGGAAAGAATACATCCATTGTCAAGATCTGTCCAGATTCGGTAACCTTCAATACCTTCCTGTGAATAAGTGAAATAAGAAAACTGCTTTTCACCGATTGTCTGAGTCTGAACTTCCCCAACTGTTCCGCCGTCAGAATTCGCACTCAGGAGATATTCAACCTCCTGCTGGGCCGTTGTCATAACGGTATCGGCATCTTCTGTCATAAGACGCAGGTTCAACTGTGTACTGCTTGTACCGTCTGCGCCTAAACGCTGAAAAGCTATCTGATGTTCCGAACTGTGTTCGGAGTCCTCGAAGCCTTCCGGCCTTGTTACGCTGATACTGATGCTTTTGTCATCCGTGCAAAGTACAGAAACTCCGTCTACTGCCGGGGCGTCTGTTTCTTCGGGAGAATCCGATGTATCTGACTGGCCGTCCGCGTCAGTGACAGGAACATTTTCCTCAACCTGACCGTCCGCCTTCTTGTCATCATTCTCTTTGCCGCCGCATCCGGTAAATATCATGCTTGCGGCTGCGATCAGTCCTATTATTATAATCTTCTTCATATGCACCTCATTCTGCGTTTTTCAATTCAATTTCAAACCAACATCATTGGATTTGTTACGAAACCTATTATATTCTATCATGCTTTATGTCACTTTTCAAGACTGTACAAAAGCGGAAATTCTGCTATAGTTATAGTGTTGTATATGATCTTGATAAAAGATAAGGAAAGGAATCATTATGGATTTGACGAATAAGACAATCCTTCTCGGCGTCACAGGGGGAATCGCGGCGTATAAGAGCGCGTCACTGGCAAGCATGCTGGTAAAAAAAGGCGCTGAGGTTCGTGTGATCATGACGGAGCATGCGGCAAATTTTATTAATCCGATCACCTTTGAATCTCTGACGGGCCACAAATGTATCACCGACACATTTGACCGTAATTTTGAATTTAAAGTAGAGCACGTGGCGCTTGCCAAGAAAGCCGATGTTATCATGGTAGCGCCGGCGACAGCCAACGTCATTGCCAAGCTTGCGCATGGATTGGCCGATGATATGCTGACTACTACGATCCTTGCGAGCAAAGCGCCGAAGATCATTGCTCCGGCTATGAATACCGGGATGTATGAGAATCCGGTTACACAGGATAATTTGGCTGTTTTGAAGAAATATGGTATGGAAGTGATCGCTCCGGCAGACGGGTATCTTGCATGCGGTGATATCGGGTCGGGGAAGATGCCTGAACCGGAAGTCCTGTGTGAGCACATTTTGCGGCTCTGCGCCTGCAGGAAGGATATGGCAGGGATGAAGGTGCTTGTCACGGCGGGTCCGACACAAGAAGCGCTTGATCCTGTGCGCTATATCTCCAACCATTCTTCCGGGAAAATGGGCTACAGCATTGCCAAAGCCTGTGTGCTCCGCGGAGCGGACGTTACGCTGGTTACCGGCAAGACGTCTCTGGCTTTGCCGTTGTTTGTAAATGCTGTACCGGTGGTATCTGCAAGGGATATGTATAACGCGGTCATTGCAAGAAGCGAAGAGATGGACATTATCATTAAGGCCGCCGCGGTTGCAGATTATCGTCCGAAGCATGTTGCGCCGGAAAAAGTGAAGAAGGCGGATTCCGATCTTGCCATTCCGTTAGAACGTACAGATGATATTTTAAAGTTTCTGGGCGATCATAAAAGATCCGGTCAATTCCTGTGCGGTTTCTCGATGGAGACGGAAAATATGCTGGATAATTCTACAAAGAAGCTCTATAAGAAAAACCTTGATATGATCGTTGCGAATAATTTGAAGATGCAGGGCGCTGGATTCGGAACGGACACGAATATCATCACTATGATTACGAAGAATGATGTCACAGAGCTTCCCATTATGGAGAAGGAGGAAGCTGCATTTCATATTCTGGATAAGATCCTTGCTCTTAAGTCCGGGGATCTGTAGGAGATTAAAAAGTTCAATAATAAAGGGAGGATGCCGGGTCACCGCTTTCGCAGCGCCCGGCATGTATTATGAAAAAGTTTATTAATTGGCTTTTAACTGATGAGTCTAGTATAAATCAGACCTGTGAAGAAATAATGTTAAAGTAATGAAGGTTTTTTAAAAGATAAGTAAACAAATTATGAACGTTTTTTTATGTTAGATTTTGCTGATAATTGGTTGAAAAATATCAGAAATGCTTTATACTAATGTAATATGTATTATAACACAATTTTTGAAAGGAAAAATAGAATGAAGTATATTTCATTTGCAATTCCATGTTTTAATTCAGAGGATTATATGTCCCGGGCCGTTGAAAGCATCCTGGCAGGAGGAGAAGAGATAGAGATTATTATCGTTAATGACGGTTCCAGGGACCGTACATCAGAGATCGCCCATGAATATATGAAAAACTATCCTGAGATAGTCAGAGTCATCGATAAAGAGAACGGAGGCCACGGCGATGCCGTCAATGCAGGTCTCAGCGCCGCTCAGGGCAGATATTTTAAGGTTGTAGACAGTGACGACTGGGTCGACGGGGAAGCTCTTAAGCGGATATTGACGCTTGTCAGGAACCTGGAAGAAGACGGTGAACAGATCGATATGCTGATATCGAATTTTGTATATGAGAAGGCAGGGGCGTCCCATAAGAAATGTGTCCATTACCGCAATGCCCTGCCGCAGGATGAGGTGTTCCGGTGGGATGATATCGGACATTTCCGTCTGGACCAATATATTTTGATGCATTCGGTCATTTATCGCACAGAACTGCTTAAGCTGATTCAGATGAGGCTGCCGAAGCATACCTTTTACGTTGATAATATCTATGTATATTATCCGCTGCCTCATGTCCGCAAGATATATTATCTGGATGTAGATTTCTACCGTTATTTTATCGGACGGGATGATCAGTCGGTGAACGAGAAGAATATGATCGCCAGGGCCGATCAGCAGATCTATGTCACCAAGACCATGATCGACATGTATGAGATGGGAGAGATATCAAGCAGAAAATTAAGGCTGTATATGGTCAATTATCTGGCAATCATGATGACGGTGTCCTCCATTATCCTGATTCGTTCCAAGCGAAAGGAGAATATCGAGAAGAAGAGAGAGCTATGGAAGTATCTTAAGAAGAGAGACTGGAAGACGTATCTTAAGATTCGTTACGGTATCCTGGGGCAGACCATGAATATTCCAGGCAAGTCCGGCAGGAAGATATCGTCTCTGGTGTACAGCGTTGCCAGAAGAATAATAGGTTTTAATTGATCCGGCGTGAATAATCTGTCCGCTATGTCACATAATAATCGGTAAAAATGAATTGGTAAAATGAAAAGGAGTATGTGATATGGCGATTGATTTTAAAGTGAGCAAGACCAGAGTGAACCTGATGCGGGCATTTGCAGGAGAGAGCCAGGCGAGGAACCGCTATACGATTGCGGCGGATGCTGCGAAGAAGCAGGGCTTATACTCTGTTTCGCAGGTATTTTTATTTACAGCAGATCAGGAAAGGGCTCATGCAGAACGCTATTATGATCTTCTTAAGAACCTTTCGGGAACTACGATCGATATATCCGGCGGTTATCCGGTGGATCATTTTGACAGTGTTGTAGAATTGCTTAAGAAGGCGGAACATAATGAGCTGGAAGAGGCGGATGATGTATATCAGGCATTTGGAAATGAAGCGAAGGCGGAAGGCTTCACGGAGGCAGCGGCAACATTTTTCCAAATTGCAGAGGTTGAAGCGATCCATGCCAGAAGATTCGGCAAGCTGGCAGAATTGTTGGAGCAGAATAAGTATTTCGAGAGTGACTCAAGCGGGAAATGGATGTGCATGAACTGCGGGCATATTCAGGCAGGAAAGATGGTTCCGGCAGTATGTCCTGTGTGCCGGTACGAGCAGGGATACTTTATTCCGGTTGAGATCGCACCGTATCTCGGCTTCGATTTTTTGATGAAATAGATGAAAAAGACGGATTAATTCATTGTCTATGACATACTTTCCCAGAATACACTATAGTATGAGCAGATGAAATGACATTTGCTGAATTATTTGCAAAGAAGGGATAGTATGGCTAGCCAGAAAATTGAAAATCTGTTGAACTTGGCACTGGATGCGACGCCAGAGGAGCGTGAAAAATCACTGGAGCTGGACGTAGGATATGATGAGGCAGAGCGCGAATGGGATCTGATCGTGAAGTATTCAGGCGGCCTTGAAGGAGTAAGAGCCTTGGCTTTGAGGGTAGTGGAGCTGCAGAATGAGTATGCGATCATCACGATTCGGGAGTCGGAGATCGAGAATCTTGCACAGATTCCGGAAATTGAATATATAGAGAAACCAAAGAGATTGTTTTTTCAGGTTGCAAACGGAAGACGGGTATCTTGTATCGATGCGGTACAGGATGCCCGTTTTGGATTATATGGACAGGGAGTCCTGGTGGCTGTGATCGATTCGGGGATTGATTATGAGAATGCTGATTTCCGAAATGAAGACGGCACAACAAGGATCCGTGCACTCTGGGATCAGTCCTTGGCGTCCGGTGAAGGGAGGGTCCCTCCTGACGGGTACGCTATAGGGGCAGAGTACACCTCCAAACAGATCAATGAAGCATTGAAGGAGCCAATATTGACGGACAGAAGAAGAATCGTCCCAAGCGAGGATACCTCCGGGCATGGGACCGCTGTGGCCGGGATTGCCGCCGGAAACGGCAGAAACAGCGCGGGAAGATATGCCGGAGTCGCTCCGAGAAGCGATCTTCTGGTGGTGAAGCTTGGCAATCCAAGGAAGGAAGGATTCCCGCGGACAACAGAGCTGATGCAGGGAATCGACTATGTGGTGAGGAAGGCATTGGAACTTCGGATGCCGGTCGCGGTCAATATCAGTTTCGGAAATACTTACGGTTCCCATGACGGTACTTCTCTGCTAGAAAGATTTATCGACGATCTGTCAAATATATGGAAGAGCAGTATCTGTATCGGCTCCGGCAATGAAGCCGCCAGTGCGGGGCATACGTCGGGGGTAATGACGCCGGGAAGGGAAGAGATCATACAATTGGCAGTGCAGGACAGCCAGACGGCTATCAGCATCCAGTTGTGGAAAGAGTATACGGATATCGTAGATATATCGCTGATGACGCCGGGCGGCGTTACGGTCGGCCCGCTCCAGGAGATACTTGGCCCCCAGAGATTTGCCGTTGGAGGAACGGAGATCCTGCTTTACTACGGAGAACCAAGCCCTTACAGCACGGCCCAGGAGATCTACATCGATATGCTTCCGAGGGAAACTTATATTACGGGAGGGGTGTGGAGGATCATCCTGACGCCGAGGAAGATCGTATCGGGTGCGTATGAGCTGTGGCTTCCCAGCGAGAATGTGCTGAATAAGGGAACGGGATTTTTATTTCCTACTGATCATACGACTCTTACGATTCCGTCTACGGCGGGCAGAGTGGTCACGGTGGGAGCATATAATGCATTGACATTCGTCTATGCGGACTTTTCCGGGAGAGGATATACAAGGGAGACGAACCTGGTGAAGCCGGATATCGTGGCCCCGGGAGTGGGAGTGACCACAGCGGCGGTGGGTGGAGGATATGCTCAGTTTACAGGAACATCCTTTGCGACTCCTTTTGCGGCAGGAGGGGCGGCGCTGTTGATGGAGTGGGGGATCGTGAAGGGGAACGACCCGTACTTGTTTGGGGAGAAGGTGAAGGCGTATTTTAGGCGCGGGGCGAGGCCATTGCCGGGATTCACGGAGTATCCGAATCCGCAGGTGGGGTATGGGGCGTTGTGTGTGAGGGATAGTATACCAGTATAAAGAAATAATTGATTTATTATATATAAAAGAAGAAAGATATTACTTTTTTTAAGATACAAAAGTTGTAGAAATGCATATAGTTTGGTACAATAACAATAATATTTGTGCCAAAGGAGTTCCTATGAGAAAACGGGTCAGAGAAATCGAGTTTGATGTAGATGCGTATACCGCGAGATTGATCGGTCGGGAAAATGTGTCAAAATTAGAGGGAGCAGTGCTTGAGATCGTTAAAAATGCCTATGATGCTGATGCAAACGTATGTTGTCTGTACTATTCTAATACAGAAGAATGTGTTTATATCGTGGACAATGGCTGCGGAATGAAGGAGGAGGTACTGCGTTCCCATTGGATGACAATTGGCAATTCTTCTAAAAAAAGCTCTTATGTTACAAAGAATGGAAGGATACAGACAGGAGCAAAAGGAATTGGCCGGTTTGCTTTGGACCGTATGTCTGATGAATGTGATATGCTTACGATTTCAGAAGAAGGAGGTCTGGAGTGGATAGTAGACTGGCGGGACTTTGATGGAAGTAAAAGGATATCAGAAGTAAAGGCAAGAGTTTATGATACAGATGTGTCTCTGCTGGAGCATGTTGGAATTGGAAGCTGGAGAAACCGTGCAGTGGCGTCAGAGATAGAGAAATATAATTTCTCAGGAACCGGGACGGCGTTTCGATTGAATCATCTTCATGATGTCTGGGATGAAAGAACAATGAAACGTCTTAGAAATCATTTGGAGAATCTGTTGCCCCCAGATGTGATACAAAATTTTTGTATTTGGTTTTTTGATGATGCGACCGGTGTGGAAGAGGCATTGATATCCAGTGCAAATGTGGAATCTTATGATTACCGGGTTGATTTTCAGGTCACAGGTAACCTGGTGGACATTCAGATCATAAGAAATGAATTTGATTTTCGTGGAGAAGAACAGGAAGTATATGCAAAGGCAGGGTTTGATGAGCAGGAGCAGGCGTATCTGCAAGGGAAAAAGAAAAAAGAGTCCTTTACTATGAAAGAAATAGGGGAGAAAGAGAATTTTATCGGGGATTTTGAAGGCGTATTGTATTTTTATAAAATAGTTGCAAATAAAAAGGAACGAGAACGATTTTATTCTAAAGATATTACGGGCAGGGGAAATCTAGCTAAAAAGTTTGGTGGGATTAAGCTTTACCGTGATCAGTTCCGTGTGCGCCCATACGGCGAGTATGGGGATAATGATTTTGACTGGTTAGAGCTTTCGGCCAGGCGGAACCGCTCTCCGGCAGGTCTTGGAAAGGAGAATGGGAATTGGCGTGTTGGTTCGGAACAGATGTTAGGAACAGTGTCAATATCCAGAGAGAATACAAATCTGGAAGATGCAGCTAACCGGAACGGCATTCAGGAGGGGAATGGATTCTCGCAACTAAAGCGTATTCTGTTATTTGTGATTTCGGAGTTTGAACGTGATCGACAGTTTGTGGGGCGTAAACTGGCAAGGTATGCGGATAAAAAAGATCAATTGGCGGCTGAGCTGGAAGGAATGCGTGAACTTGCAGAAAAACGTAAAGAATGGGAAGCGGAGCAGTTAGCCGGACAACATCAGGAAAAGACAAAGGGGGATAAGAGACAGTCCTTAGAATCGAGGCTGCCGCCTTCTGCTAATCCTGAAGTTGTTATGAATCTAGTAGCAAACATAGAGCAGAAGCAGGAGGAAGAATTAGAAGAACTGCGGAATGAAAATAAAATGCTCCAGACGCTAGCTACGACAGGGATTATTACCAATATGTTTATGCATGAGATACGAACGTCTACCAATAACATTGGTCTTGAATTGAATGCAGCTTATGAAGCTATAGAATATGATAATGATGTGGCATATGCTCTGCAGAATATTGTGCGTGCAATTGGAGTGAAGAAAAATTTTGCATCATGGTTTGGTATTACTATTGAATCCATCAAAAAAGATAAACGAAAGAGAAGAAAGCATAATATTCGGACCATGTTGGAACAATATATGAATACTTGGAACGATATTCTGTATAAAAGTGGCACAGAATTAATTTACAAATGTGATCCGGATATAGAACTCTGGTGTTTTGAGTTTGATATTGAGAATATTATTAGTAATCTGATTGCTAACAGTCTGGCGTCATTTGACCAGGAAATGGATAGAAGATTGGAAAAACGGGAGATTATCCTGAATATATATAGGTCTGGAAACGGATTATCCATGGATTACAGGGACAGTGGATGGGGACTGATTCCCAAATATAAAAAGCGGCCGGAGTTGATCTTAGAGCCGTTTGAGAGCGGTCATCATTTTGACAGCGAGGATGAAGATGATGGAACAGGAATGGGAATGTGGATTGTAAATCGTACCATATCTGAGTATAATGGAACTATTGATTTGAGTGAGAATCAGAGAACAGAGACGGGATTTTATACAAAAATTATATTAGGAGGCCGGAATGTATAGAGTCGGATATATTGATGATGAACCAACACAATTTGAAAATTATAAAAGATCGTTACAGCGGCGGTGTAAAGAACTTGAATTGGTGCTGATAGATGGTTGTGAAAGTAAACAGGATATTCTGGACAAAATTTATGAGAAACAGATCGATGTGTTGTTAATTGATTATAAAATGGTGAAAAATTACGGATTTAATGGGACTACATTGATTAATTATATCAATGATTCTATGCGTGATATTCAATGCTATATTATGACCGCTGTGGATACGGAGCAAATTACGGACGGACTTGTGGCAAAGCGCGATAAATACTCTAAAAATATTTTTGATACTGAGGCAGCAGATCAGAAAAAAGAGGCGGAGCTGAGAGACTTTATTCAGGTTTTGCTGGAGAGTGCGAAAGTATTTCAGACTCGCCGACAGCAGAAAGTGGAGCGGTATCAGGAACTTTTAAAGAAGAAACATCAAGGGAAATTAGGGGTGGATGAGGAAGAATTTTTGGAGTTGTATAAGGTTTTATCATCCTATGGAATGGTAGAAAAATTACCTAAAAATATGTTGGATTCAAAATTCGAAGAGCAGTTACAGCGTATATTGGAACTGGGAAATGCGATTATTGCAGAACATAAGATGGAATAACAGGCGTTAAACTAGAGGAGGGAATATTGAGAGTACATGGTGATAGAGTAATTCGGCGGAAGAATGATGTATCAGAGCTAAAGTGTTATCAGGATAGCAGAGAACAGCTGGAACAAGATTTTTATTATCTGTGCGGTTATTGTGGAAAAAATGGAAATATACTGCATCAGAAATTTCATATAGATCATTTCGTTCCGAAGAGTCTGGATAAAAGCAGGGAAAAAGATTATTATAATCTGGTTTTAGCCTGTCCTAGATGCAATTTGTCTAAGTCAGATAAATGGCCGACAGAAGATATTGCACAGCCACATAATGAAAAGATTGGGTTTGTGGATCCGGCGGATCCAGAATTTGATGAGCATTTGGAACGGAATGAAAAGGGATATGTTGTTGGGAAAACATCTGTTGGTAAAAGCATGTGTAATATGTTACATTTAGATATCAGGAGAACAGATCTTTATTGGAATGCAGCGCAGTTGAAGATGCAGCTAAAAGAGTTAGAAAAACTGTATCGGGAAGGCAGATTAACAGAGCAGCAAAAAGATATTTATATCGAAACTAATATGATCTTTAATGAATACATAGATCAGGCATTTAAAAAAGGTGAATAATGACGGTGTAGGTGAATTTGATAATCACATTGAGTTAATCGCTAGGGATATGCGGGAGGTATTAGTTAAATTAGATAAGAGTTTAGAGTAGTATATAAATGGAGTATTTGAGGTAGGAGAGTAGATGGGAAATCGAAAGGAAAGCGGTTCATATTATACACCTCCAGAATTAGTAAAATTCATGGTGGAGTATCTTAAAAAAGAGCAACAAGATTTTGATAATGTTTTGGAACCTTCCGCAGGAGACGGAAGGTTTCTTCCGTTACTATTATCATGTTGTAATCATGTGGAGGCAGTGGAATTATTTCAGGAAAAGGTCCAACAAATAGAAGAACAATATAGATGTGATAAATTAACGGTAGAGTGTGAGAATTTTATTCGATATGCGTTTATAAATGATGACAGATATTCGCTTATCATAGGGAATCCGCCATATATTAGTATAAAGACGATGAATAAAGCTGATATAGGAAAGGCGAAGAAATTCTGTGAAGAAACGGGTTTACCGTCATCTGCAATGCAAAATATGTGGTTTGCATTTGTGGTGGCATCATGTAAGTTATTACGTCCTGATGGTACAATTTTTTTTGTATTGCCAATGGAATTTCTGCAGGTACAATATGCTGAAAAATTGCGGAGTTATTTAGAATCAAAGTTTAATACAATACATATTATATCTTTTGAGGAGTGCGTATTTGCAGAGATAGAACAAGAAATATGTTTGGTATATCTTACGAATAAAGAGGACTTTCTTCCATATATTCTTTATGAAGTTTATTCGAATTCAAAAGAAAAAACAATTGTGAGTAGAAATATTATTCAAAAGAATAAACCATTACAAAAATGGTCAAATGCGATTTTGAAGGATGAAGATATTTTTTTGTTAAAGAATCTTTCCTTGAATTATACGAAAATTGAAAAGATAGGAACAACAGCTCCAGGAATAGTAACAGGTGGGAATAAATATTTTATTCTTACAGAAGAACAGGTAGAAACATACAGGTGTAGAAAACTGGTTTTACCAATTCTGCAAAAATCTTCATTTGTTACAGACAATATAATATGTATTGATGAAAAGGTTTTTGAAAAAATAAAAGAACGAAATAAGCCCGTCTATTTGTTAAATTTAGCAAAGGTTCCACGAGAAGATTTACCGTTAGAATTAGATGAATATTTAATATGGGCCGGAGAACAAAAAATACAAGGTATAGAATTGAAAAAAAGGTTTAAATGTGCGAACAGAACTCCTTGGTACGGTGTTCCAATAGTAGCGAAGGGAGATATTATTTTCTTTAAACGTTATGATATATTACCAAGATTATATATTAATGAAATAGATATCCATACTACCGACGCCGGTTATCACATACGTTTGAATGAAGAATATGATAAGGATAGTGTGGTATTTTGTTTTTATAATTCTATGACATTGGCTCAATGTGAGTTTTATGGACGTTATTATGGAGGCGGGGTAAGAGAATTAGTACCAAGTGAATTTAAAAAGATTGCGATTCCTTATAGAGAAATAGAAGAAAAAGACGTTGAGCATTTAAAAGAGTTATTTAGAAAAAAGGCTTCTGATTATGAAATAGTTTCATTTGTAAATTCGAAAACATTGGAATTGAAGATACCAAAGGAAACGATCTCGAAACTGGAAGCAGTACGGAATCAATTGATAAAGCAAAGAAAAAGATAGCAAGAACACTTTGCTGCTGTAGGCGGAGGAATACTCTTTTTGATTGTGAATAATAGACAAAAAATTATGGGATAATTTGTAAAAAATATGCATAGATTATAATTGGGATTATCTATATAATTAAGTCAATTGAAGAATGAGTTTGCAAATATGTATATACTGGGAATTGGCCCAGAGTTTCTACCGACTGCCGTAAGAGTTGACTACATAGCCGCTGGTTTTGTAGGCAGCTCTTTTTTGTTGCCGCAAAACGAGTACGGAATATTGCTGCAATTCTAAGAAGCGCCGCTTGCCGTCTATATCGTAAGTAGGAAATAATCCGTATCTGTCAATTCATGTGTATTTCTGATACAATCACTTCAAATTATGGAGGTATTGCC
>ERZ808024.740-NODE-740-length-12108-cov-3.925359_pt1 | contig 12108 bp, 19 predicted proteins | sample MGYA00380181_ERZ808024 | MGnify/ENA primary metagenome ERZ808024 (study PRJEB31490, sample SAMN06133413) | mouse gut metagenome | isolation source: Z2_1 | host: mice | place: China: Chengdu | collected 2015-05 ...
ACCATCAAGAGCCGGATCGACAAGCCGCTCGAGGTGCATTTTCACGATGATTTTGGCCTTGGTGTGGCCAACAGCATTATGGGGCTTGCTGCAGGTGCGGATGTGGTGCATACTACGATTTCCGCCTGTGGTGAGCGTGCAGGCAATGCAGCATATGAGCATTTGGCGCTCGCGCTTTTGACGATGTACGGCTATGACCTGGGACTTGATTACAGCAAAATTTACAGCCTTTCCAAATTGTTGCGCAGCTTTATCGATCTTCCGGTTCGCGGCAATATGGGCGTGATCGGCGACCGTGTATTCGATATTGAATCTGGCATTGTAGCGGGCTGGTACAAAAATGTCAAAAATACGAATCCGCTGTTGGTTACTCCGTATTTGCCTGAATTGACAGGCCATCCCGGAACAGAGGTGGTGCTCGGAAAGCACAGCGGCGGTCCCTCTATCGATTGCTGGGCGGACCGGCTGCATATCAAATTGGATAAAGAACAAAAAAGCGATCTGCTCGGCCAAATAAAATTGGCGGCTTGCAAAAAGGGAAATACCCTTGACGAACAGGAGGTCCGTTTGCTCTGGAAACAATATCAATAACAAAAAGCCCGGCGGCCTGAAACCTTCCTGAAAAGCAGGAATCGGATTCAGTCCGCCGGGCTTTAGGGCTTTTATGGGAAACCGCTTCTATCGCACGGGATGCTTTTTTATTGCTCGGTAAAAAAGCATGGGACTTATATTGCATATTGCAGAAAACCCGGGCGCTTAAGATGTCAAAACATGCGGGCGGAAACTTTAGAAAAACAAAAGATCTGGAACGACAACTAGCTCCAGATCTTTTGTATGGTGCCGGTGGCGGGGGTCGAACCCGCACCCTGTTGCCAGGACTGGATTTTGAGTCCAGCACGTCTGCCAATTCCATCACACCGGCGAATGCTATATTAGTATAGCAAAACAGAATGAAAAAGGCAAGCCTTTTCGGAAAAAAACGGAACACTGAAGATTGTAATATTAATTGCGAAAGGAAAGCGCGACAAAAAGCGCGGCCTTTCGCAATTTTTTGTTTACCTCTGGCGCGCGATAAAGAACGAAACCTTGGTTAAAAATGGTATCCGCGCCAGAAAAACACTAAGACGAGGGGAGGGTGCAACAATGGCTGGAAAGTGTCCGTGCTGCATGTGTAATAATGCACGAGTAGATGACAAACTGACGGAAGATGATAATCTTTCATATTTAGCAGTTGAAGAATCTGTGAGGCCATTCCGAATTCTGTTCGCATCAGGCTGTGGTGAGCCTTTCAGGCTTTTGGTTCAATTTTTAATTGATGGACAGTGGTCTGCAGCAGCGGTTTATTACCCGAGGTACTGCCCCAATTGCGGCAGAGAGCTTTTGGAGTATGGCCCCGGCGCATGATTTTAGATGAAGCTTAGATAGAAGATGATGCCCGCGCCGGGCTGCCCTGTCCTTATCAATCAAGCAGGAGGTGTGTCATTTGTGGGTCTATACATATGCTCACGCAACAAGCGCAACCGGTTGACGGCAGGCCGCCTTTATGAAGGCAGTATTGCCTATTACGGCCGCACGCCGTATCTGTACTGCACAGACGATTCCGGGAAACAGCGCATTTATCCCGAGGCTTATTTTGTGGAAGCAGGTGTTTCATTTGCCGGGAAAGCCCAAACGCATACACAATCCAAACAACAGGAGGAATACAGCCATGTATGAGACAAACATTTTAAGCGTACAGCAGACAACTTTCAAGGGCAGAGACGGAGAACCAGACCGGATTATGTGGAAGGTTTATTGCGCCGACAGCACAGGCGCGGTCGGCTGCATCTATTCCACGAAGGAACGCAAAGCCGGTGAAATAGCCCAACTCGACCTTGTGGTAAACCGTGACGGTCGCTTTACCGCAAAGCTTTTGGATTAGCCCGCCTTTAGGGGCGGCATCCATAACCGGGTTGCCGCCCCCGAAGGGGGCGCTACTTGATAAGTGCCACAGAATGTCATCACATCAGATGATTGCATTTTGTCCCCGGCAATGGACTATGAAGTTAAATACAACTGCAAAGTCCGTTATTTTCCTGACAACCAAATCAAGATCACATGCTTTTCAAGACCTGTATTCAATCCACTGAAAGCCGAACTTTACGGAACCGAACCAAAAGAACTCGTATCCTTAAAAGAATACGACCCGGAGACTGGCGAAATGGCTTACAAATTTGTAGAAGGAAAGACAATTTACTCCCCGTTTGAAGATCGGTACGTCCCAATTACCCTGTATAAAGAGCCGGGAGAAAAGAGGATGCGCACTGACAGCGTCAAGCGGGCGATCGATAAGGCGTTTGAAATCGGGCTGGCCAATCAGTTCCGGTACTTCATAACACTGACGCTCGATAAAGAGAAGATCGACCGGTATGACACGGCGAAGATTTACCCGAAGCTGCGCGTCTGGTTAAGCAACATGGTACAGCGCCACAAAATGAATTACCTTCTGTTCCCGGAATATCATAAGCCCCGTCCCGGTGAAACCGAATGCGCGATACACTTTCATATGCTTGCAAACGCGGACGGGCTGAATCTTTCCGACAGCGGCAAACAGACGAAGAACGGACAGGCAATCTTTAACCTTTCGGGCTGGAAGTACGGCTTTAGTACCGCCATAGAGCTGGACGGACGGCCCGCAATCATCAAGTATGTGACGAAATACATCACCAAAGGCAACGCTAAGATTTTCGGCAAGTTCTATCTTTCAGGCGGCAAGACGCTCAAACGGGAAGTCCCCGCCGAATTCATGAATATTGATTACGCATCGTTCGAGGGACAGGAATACACAATCCCCGGCACGGGTATGCGGGTCAAATACAAGACGTTCAATTTAGATTGGGATGAAGGGGAATCGCCGCATGAACCGTCATAACCGCTTTACCCCGCAATGGGTGTTCCTGCTTTGCGGTACGCTGCTTGTTTTCATTGCGCTGTTTCTGGCGCTTCCTGTCGCCATATCCGCCGAGGATACCGAACCGGAGACCGTTGACGCACAATCCGGCGCGGGATGGATTTACCCTGAACCTGTTCTGGATTCAGGCGGCGCGGATTCCTTACAGCTTACAAGTTCGCAGCTTGACGATCTCGCGGCATTGCGCCGCAATTCGGATATTGTCCTATACGGTATTTTCCCCGTTACTGTCAGTCTGATTCTGCTGATATGGGGCGCGGTCTGGTTTTACCGCACCTTTATTGAAAGCGGTCTGTAAATCAAAGGAAAGGAGGAAAGCCCATGCCGACGATGATCGTACTTGATTCGGGCGTCCCGCCGTCCGTACTGACACCAGAGGACATGACGCCGATTATGGACAGCGTTACCGCCAATATCGGGGTGCTGCTCCCGATTGTACTTGGCCTTGCGGCGGTCTTTATTGGGATTAAGATTGTGCCGCGCCTGCTCTCACGTTTCACCAGATTCTGATTGTTCCCGCCATAGCGGTGACATAACAAAAATTTAAGGAGGTTTAATCATGGACACTACGCTGCCGACAATTGCCATTACGGAGGAAATGCTGACACCGCTGGTTGAGGGTGTTGTCGCTAACATCAGCGTCATTTTGCCGATTGGGCTTGGCCTGTTCGCAATTTTCCTCGGCATCCGCATTATCCCTGGCCTGATTTCGCGTTTCGTACATATGTAATCAGCGCCTTGCGGCGGCGGCCTGACAAGGCCGCCGCCCATTCTTTTCAGGAGGTATTTAACAATGTGTATCTGCTTGACCGCTTCGCAGGCTGTCTTGGAACAGATTGCAAAACAATTCGGAATATTAGCCGCCCTGTTTTTCCTGTTGGGTATCACGTTTTCGGTCGGATGCACATCCGGCGCGAAGCTTTTATATTCTGTTTTCCTGAGCATCAAAAATAAAAAAATAAGGAGGGAACGCAATGTTTAATTCTCCGCTTCTCATGCAGGCGGCAACCGCAATCATGTTGTCGGGAGACAGCCGCATAGCTCCATACATTGCAAACCGCAAGGAATACGTTCCATGGAATCCAATGTTTCTTGAGGAAGGCCGTGAAGTAATTTGGCATTATATCGGTGTTGCGTTTAACGTTGGCCTTTGGATATTTTTGCTTATTTCCGTCATTTATCTTATTCTCAAACTGCTTGACAAATTTTCCATATAGGCGGTGACAATATGAAGCGTTTTCTTTCCATCTTTACAGCCGCTTTCCTGCTTCTCACCTGTTCCATACCCGCGTTTGCCGACTGGTCGGACGACAGCGCGGACAAGGTCTTTATCCCGGATGTACCGTCGTTTGTATCCCCAAACGGCAATACAACTGTAAAGTTTGAGACTACCAACAAGGAAATCCAGTCTGACTTTATAGACAATTTAAGCGACGCGCCATATCTGGTGCTTTTACGTCAGGAGCTTACAAACGGCTATTACGAGGGCAAATACATCGGCGACGACCGCCGCTGGTGGGTGTATATTGTACGATTTCCTACCAAAAAGCCCGCGAGTACGCTTTTAGGTGAATTTTCCTATCGCAATCCGCGCGACGCTGACCCGATGCAATTCATGCCGCATGTAGATGGAGCAAAGTACATTCTTTTGCAGTACGACTTTAAAAAGGACAAGCTGATCTGCAACAACCAGATTTACGATGCGGCGCAGATGCTTCATTTTTCCTATGTAATCGATGCGTCGCCGCTGGCTGGTTCGATTCCGAATTATCCGTTCAAGAATACGCTTGTTGCTTCAGCTGCCAGTTCGGGGAAATTCAACGTACTGCCTGAAAAATTTGAAATACCTGTCAACGGGAAAGACATCAACCGGTATTATGACTGGTGGCTCCCAATCCGCACGGGGACGATGCCCCCGGAGATTACAGATCCCGACCCTGACCCCGACCCGGATATTGACATTGATACAGACGGTGACGGGATACCAGATGTCAATATAGATACAGATGGCGACGGTGAACCGGATGTCAATGTTGATACAGACGGCGACGGCGAACCGGATGTCAACATAGATGCGGACGGCGACGGTGAACCGGATGTTAATGTCGATACAGATGGCGACGGTAAACCGGATGTCGACATAGACACCAACGGCGACGGCAAACCGGATGTCGACATAGACACCAACGGTGACGGCAAGCCCGATGTTGATATTGATACAGACGGCGACGGTAAACCCGATGTTGACATCGATACAGACGGCGACGGGAAACCCGATGTCGACATAGACACAGACGGTGACGGGAAACCCGATGTCGACATAGACACCAACGGCGACGGCAAGCCGGATATCAATATTGATACGGATGGAGACGGCAAACCCGACATCAACGTTGATACAAATGGGGACGGGAAACCGGACGACAACATAGACACAGACGGCGACGGCTGGCCGGATGAAAACGTAAAGCCGGGAGGTTCCGGCGGCGGTCCCGGTGGGGGCGGCGGCGGGACCTCTGGCGGCGGATTGGACATCCCGCCGAAGGATGACGACTGGGAATATGATGGGTGGCATCTATTTGACCCGTTCGATTACGACTACACACCCCCCGGCAGTTCGTGGGACGATTACGACCCATTGGAGGGTTACGACCCCTTCGGCTCCTCTATTCCGTGGGAATTCGATATCCCGGACAACAACGTTTATCACAACCCTTGGTGGGTGCCCGACTGGGCGAAAAATACAGGAGTGATGATTCATGAAAAAATGGAAACGGTTCTTAGCGAGCGTCTGCGCAGCCGTATGCGCGGCGGGCTTTTCGCTTCCCGCCTTTGCGGCTGATTCCTCCGCGACATGGAACGAGGGCGTTCTTAAAGCAATGTCTTATATTGAAGGCTCTGACGGCGAATACCTTTTTTCGCCGCCGGATGAAATATTCGATGACAATTCTCGTTCTATCTGGCAACAGATAAAGGAAGATTTTAACGATGACAGCCGGGTTGTTCTTGTAGGCTTTTATTTTCCATCAGTTGGGGATAGGCTTAGTATTGTTTTTCAATCTCATGATAAAGCAACATTGAAGTTTGAGAAATCTTCTACTTCGTCAAATCTTTCTTACTCTTACAATTCTTCCGACGGGCTTTTTTGCCGTTTTTCCAATTCTCCGTCACAGGAAGGAATTTCAGTTGTTCAGGCTTATGCGTTTTCTAATAACAAACAGGTGTTGACTGAAATGTTTTCTTCTAATCCACGTCAGCCTATGATGTGGGCGAATCAAACGGATATTGAATTACTCCCATCTTCCGATGTTGCTTTTGCAAGCGATATAAAGAACATTGTTTTTGAAGCGCCGCCCACACCGGCAAAACATATCCTAACCATCCAATACCAGTATGAGGACGGCTCGCAGGCTGCCGAACCGGTTGTCAAAACATACGAGGCCGGGGCGGCATATCAGGTGGTATCGCCTGTCATCGGCGGGTTTTATACCGATCAGGCAATTGTATCCGGTACGATGCCTGACAAAGACCTGACGATTACCGTTACATATCTGCCTGTACCGGGCGAGCTTTTATACACACTATCGGTTGTCTATCAGTTTTCAGACGGTACGGCAGCGTCTGATATCGTAATCAAGCATCTGGAGGCTGGCGCGCCGTATTCAATCGTTTCCCCTGTTATTACAGGCTACACGGCAGACAAGCCAACGGTTTCCGGTACGATGCCTGAAAATAATTTAAGGATTGTTGTAACGTACAATAATAATTCTGGTTCCGAGGGTGGCGGAAGTTCTCTCGGGAAATTCCCCGATGTTGGCGCTCATCTGGATTGGCCCAGCCCTTTTGAATGGTTTGATGTTGCTGGTCATATTGACTTCCCCAATCCATTTGCCTGGGGGTGATTCTCATCAATGAGGAATACGTTGTTTTCTCTATGGACGCGCTCAATGAAATGTCGTTCACCATCTGGACAAACATTGGAACGATTTTCAATGTCAGCCTGTGGATATTTATGATCGTTATAGGCGTTTGTGCAGTATTGAATATTATTGACCATGTTAGCCGATAGAGGGGGGCGACAACGTGAAAAAATCCGCAGTTTTTCTGGCGGTAATCCTTCTGCTGGCGCTCTGCTCCGTCCCGTGCTTTGCGGAAATCCAATGGCCGCCGCCCAATTACGACATGCCCCGGACTGTGTTAAGCGAATCGTCCTTTGATTATCTTTCCGAAAGCCTTAAAATCTCATACGGGGCGCTTTCCAGTACGGGACTGCGGATAGCCGGTGTGGTTTTCTCCGTCTGCCTGATCTCCGGTATTTTCCTGCGTCTGTTCCTTGATAAGCTGAACCTGTATAACAGTGTTTGGAAACGGGAATTTCACCGCAAGGTCAAGGCCGAGGACAGGCGGCGCAACCTTGATTCCATTGTTGAAGATCGCGTCGCTGATATGGAGGTCGGTATGCTTGCAAAGGCACGTTTCCGGCAGCGCCATCCGTTTGCGGATTTGAACGAAAAAATCTATCAGCGCGAATTATCCTATCAGGCAGATCAGGCAATCCGCCAACGCCACCCCGAACGCGCTTACGAGGAAGCTATATACAGGCGGCAGATTTCAGCGGCGGCGGGTATTGAATTTATGCGCCGCAATCCGGTTCTGTCCGCTGAAAGCAGGGTATCCAGTCGTGAAAACAATTTTGTTGCGGAGGGGCTTTTCCGGCAGCGCAATCCAAATTATACAGTGATGCGCAAGGTGGACGACCGGTTCCTGTCGGACGAGGCTGACAGGCAGTACAGGGAACAATTCCCCGAACGATATGACCAGCGGCGGGAAATGTACGAAAACCTTTCCCGTGAATACGACGAAGCGCGGCACAGGCGTTCCCGCCGCCGATGGAGGTAATACGGATGCGTAAAAAATGCCTGATCATCCTGTTGGCCGTGCTGGTCGCGTTTACTTTGTCCGTCCCTGTCCTTGCCGCGGACGGCCAGAGCCGGGGATTTTTTGACACGCTCGCAGATATCGGGATGTTTATCCGCGATTTGTTCGTACCGGACGGCGATTATTTCAACGATCAGCTTTCCAGTTTAAACGACCATGTCAACAGCCGTTTCGCGGGGCTTGGCCAGCTTTACCAGATGATTAACGACTTTTTCAAGATACTCGCCAGCCCGCCCGATGTGAGCCTTAACCTTACGATACCGAATAATTTTCTGTTTCCCGGCTATCGCGGAACAAGTGTCGATTTCTTTACGTCGGCTCGCCCATATATAGATTTTATGCGCAATGTTTTAAATGCAAGCGCCTGCCTTTTTACGGCGATTGTCTGCTATCATAAGCTGCGGCATTTCTTCACCGAGGAGGGATAGCGCGTGATCATTGAGCTTTTCTTTAATATCTTTTTTGCGCTGGCGCACTTTTTAATCAATCTGTTCCCCAAATTCCCCAGCTTTGACGGCCTGAATGCCTCCATGTCGCCGCTGCTCTATGTGGTCAAATTCGTCAACATGTTTATATCCGTTTCCCTTCTCAGCCGTTGTGTTATTATTGTACTGGTCGTCTACAACCTGAAATTCGTCTGGTCTATTTTGATGTGGTTAATCCGCAAGATACCGGGGGTGTCTTAATGATCGATATGGGTTCTGTGGTTGGAAACATGTTTGCGCCCATCGGCGCTTTTCTCGGTCTGGCTGTTAAAATCATCGTCTGCGGCGGCTGTGCGCTTCTATTCGGCGCGCTGGCCTATTTCTTCATTCGTTATCATTTTAACCCCTTGCGGCTGCGTGTGGACGATCTGCGCGCGCCGTACATTAAAAACAAATGGCTTGATTTGTTCCGCTGGCTGCTCGTGGATTTCCTTGAACGCGACCTGCACCGGGGCGAATTCAACGAATACGGCTTCACGTTTTATGTTGGCCGCCAGGGCGCGGGAAAAACCATTTCCATGGTGCGATATCTCGAACTTATGAAAGAGAAATACCCCAAATGCATCATTGTAACCAACTTTGCCTATTACCGTTCCGACCATATCATGACGGACTGGCGGGATATGCTGACGCTGCGCAACGGCACGGATGGGATTATCTTCGCGATTGATGAAATCCATTCGGAGTATTCGGCCAAAAGCTGGAACGACGTGCCGGAATCGCTTCTTTCCGAGGTATCCCAGCAGCGCAAACAGCGGGTGAAGATCGTGGCGACGGCGCAATTTTTTACACGGGTCGCAAAGCCTTTGCGCGAACAGGCCGCGACGGTGGTTAGCTGCTCCACATGGGCGGGACGGCTGACCAGAAACCGCGAATACGACGCGCTGCAATATGCCATGGTTATTGAAAACCCGGTTGCGGTCAAACGCAAGGTCAAACCGCTGCACAAGGCAAGCTTTGTACAGTCCGACGCTTTACGTGCCTGCTATGACACGTTTGAAAAGATTCGGCGCATGGAAAAAATACAGTTCTCCCCGCGCAAAGACCGGGGGGAGAATTAACGCAAAACAGCCGCCCCGGCCGGGGCGGCTGTCGTTTCCTTTTATGGCCGGAACGGGTACGCTCTTTCATTCGGCAAGCTGTCGTAAAGCTGTACCCAGTAGCCGGGCATCTTCTCCCACATCTGGCGGCGCACATCGAATTCGGCGGTCACCTCCGATTCCACGACGGAGCAGGGTACGCCGTTGATCTGCTTCATGCGGACATGCTTTTCGATTCGTTCCAGCTTTTGCGTCATGTAGTTGTATCGGTATTCGCAGCGTTTGGCGGGGTAAATATCGCTATATACAGGTTCATTCATGGCAATTTCCTTTCAGATTCTCAAGTCTCTTAGCCAAACGCTCAAGTTTGTACTTTTCCTCCTGCGTGGTATCTCCATAGATCAAACGCATCTGGTCTATCATGACCTGTACGTCCGCAATTTCCTCCCGGATATTCGTCAGCTCGTGTTCATTACAGGTTTGTCCAAAGCGGTCATTCCTGCGGTACTTCAGCAGCGCCTTGATCAATTCGCTGCATTCTTCTATGCAGATGTCGGTCTGTGCATCCTTCCCATAGGCCGCAATGGCTTGCTTTATGATTTCGTTTCTATTCATGTTTTCCACTCCTTTTTTGTTGACAAAATTCGATGGATTTGCTATTATTTGGGTGGATAAAGAAACCGCCTTTTTGTTTGCGTGCTAAGGGGTTAGCAGCCTATCGGCTTATCCGCAGATACCATGTGCCCGCATGGTATCTACAGAAGTAGCGGTTTTGCGGGTTTGCCATGATAAAACACAGCAGGTCGTAAAGCCGTTCACTTTGCACATTTTCACCGCCTTTCTTTTTTAGAGGGCGGTTTCTTTATCCGCGCTTACCCCGTTCCCCAAGCTTGGAGTTGCCCCGTCGCCGGGGGTGGAGGGGCTTGCCCCTCCTTGTTTACAAGGAGGCCGCGGGCGCGGCGGACAGTCAATAGACCGTGGGTTACAAAATGGTTACAAATGCGTTTTCGCACGCTCTGACAGGCTTTTCAAACGCCTTCATTTGTAACCGTTTTGTAATCCGCGAAAGCTATTGACGGTTTGCCAAGCCTGTGGTACAAGCGCCTGCCCCATTCGATGAAAGGATACGGCAGGAACACAAGCGGCATGTAAAGGCGACGGGGTGTTTGTTTTGAAGGGCAAGGGGACTTTTCGTCATTTAGGATATGCGGACAGGATTAAGATTGAGGCATTACAGAAAGCGGGGACATGCGTTAAGGAGATTGCGGCGTATATAGGCTGTTCTGTCAGTACTGTTTACCGGGAACTGAAACGGGGGAGCTACAAACGGTTAACCTCTGAATGGGAGACGGTATCCGCTTACAGCGCGGACATTGCACAGCAGGACTATGATTACAAGGCCACGGCCAAGGGCGCGCAGCTTAAAATCGGGGATGATCATGCGTTTGCGGCGTACATAGAACGGAAGATCATTTCCGAGCGGTATTCTCCGGCTGCTGTGTTGGGAGAAATTCGGGTGCGGGGGATGGCTTTTCAGACGATGGTCTGTGTTAAGACGCTGTACAACTACATTGACCGGCGTGTATTCCTGCGGCTCTCCAACGAACATTTACCGCGCCGCAAGGATTCCAGGCGGCCATACTGCAAGGTTCATGTCAGGACAAAAAAGCCCCTATGCGAAGGCATAGAGGCCCGGTCGGCTGATATCCAGCGCCGTATTGAGGTCGGACATTGGGAAATGGATACGGTCATAGGCAAGGCCAAGGGGAAAGGACAGGTTTTGCTTGTGCTGACGGAACGCTCCACGCGGCAGGAAATCATTATGAAGCTGCGGCATAAGACGGCAGCCGAGGTTGTCCATGCGCTTAACCGTCTTGAACGCAGGTACGGGCGGCGGTTCCCTTTGCTTTTTAAGAGCATCACGGTTGACAATGGCGCGGAGTTTATGGACTGTACGGGGATGGAGAAATCTTACCGCTCAAAAGCCCAACGGACAAAGATTTACTATTGTCATCCCTATTCCGCTTGGGAGCGCGGTTCCAATGAGAACGCAAACGCGATGATTCGGCGTTTTATACCCAAGGGAACGCCGATAGAGAACTACAGCGAACAGGACATCCAACGCATTCAGGATTGGATGAACCGCTACCCCCGCAAGATTCTTGATTACAAATGCTCTGACGATCTTTTTCTTGCCCACCTGAAAACTCTATGACTGTTTGAGGATGTGTGACGGTATGCCGAGTTTGCCAAGATTGAATGAAGAAATGGTTAACGAAATATTCTTTTCCAACTTTTTGAAAGTTGTCCTGCCGTTTGCGATTACGATGATTGTTTTTATGATCATCCGTATGTTATTTCGCAGGGCGTTGTGGGATATGCCAAAGATAAAGGCAATTGTTGATGTTGTTCTCGTTTTGATCTTTCTTCTGGTGTGTGTTGTTTTTGTGTGGCCTTTGGTCAGGCATTTGATTGAAACGAATGATATTCCGGACGGTGACGTATTTGTGAATGAGGACGGGACACCGTATGAATATCATGACCCTACAGAATGGTTTGATGTAGCATCCAATGTTGAGTTTCACGACCCATTTGACCCGGAGAATTTGCCGGATGCAGTCTCCAGCGCGGAAGGGAAAGATTCGTTTAGTTTAAGTGATTCCAGCGACGCGGTTTCATCTGCTCCTTATGATTA
>ERZ808024.742-NODE-742-length-12069-cov-2.712642_pt1 | contig 12069 bp, 8 predicted proteins | sample MGYA00380181_ERZ808024 | MGnify/ENA primary metagenome ERZ808024 (study PRJEB31490, sample SAMN06133413) | mouse gut metagenome | isolation source: Z2_1 | host: mice | place: China: Chengdu | collected 2015-05 ...
GAGATGTAATTATGGAGGAAAAACAAATGAATAATAATTTATCACGCTTTGCAGACAGCAAGGTTTATTTTCAATGCCCAATTTGCACAAAATCAATGGATATACAAGGCAATAGCCTAATTTGTAGACATGGACATTGCTTTGATATTTCAAGATATGGGTATGTAAATTTGTTGTTAAAATCATCGCCCAAAACCAACTACAGCAAGCGGTCTTTTGACAACCGGCACCAAATTTTGGAGTATGGCATGTATGATGTTGTGTTGGAGAAAATCATACAGTTTATTTCTGATACGCCATCTATAAGAAACATTTTAGATGTTGGTTGCGGCGAGGGTTTCTATGCAAGGCAGATACAGCAAAGAACAGAACGAAACATCTTTGCTTTTGACTTGTCAAGGGAGGCAATACAGATTGCATCAAAAAAAGACAAGCGCAAAGCAGTGAAGTGGTTTGTTACTGACTTATCAAAAATCCCTTTGAAAGACGGAAGTATGGATTGTATTTTAGACATATTTTCGCCTGCACACTACAAAGAATTTCAGCGATTGCTATCTCCTAACGGATATGTTGTGAAAGTAATTCCTACGAAAAATCATTTGAGGGAAATCAGGACTAAAGTGCAAGCACACTTGAAAAATCCAGATTATTCAAATGAGTCTGTCGTTGAATATTTTGAGAAATATCTTAAAACCATTTCAAGAGAAACGGTTTCAGCCACCGTACAGTTGTCATCAGAACAAAGAATGTCGTTTATTGAAATGACGCCGCTTCTCTTTTGCGTTGAAAAAGATTGCGTTGATTGGTGTACTCTCACACATTTGACAATCGAAGCTGATGTTTTAATAGGAATGTATTAAAGGGCGTATTGATATTTAATATTCCCATTTATTGAGCAGAACGGAGTAAACCAAACACCCTAATCAAAAGGACAGCCGAGGAAATCGACTGTCCTTTTTCTATGCCGACAGGTAGAAAGGAGTGACCACCCATGACGAAACCGAGAGAAAAAAACCGCGAGGAATTGCAAGCCGAGATTGAGGACGGGAAGAAGAAAATCCGGCAGCTTGAAAATCGGGAAAAGGTGTTGCGGCAAAAGTTATCCCAAGAGGAACGCAGGACGCGTAGCCATCGGCTGATCGTCCGGGGTGCGGTCTTTGAGAGCATTGTGCCAGAAGCCAAGACCATGACCGACGAGGAAGCCGCCGCCTTTCTCCGGCTTGCCTTGACGAGCGAGGAAGCGCGGGCTTATCTGAAAAAACGCACCAAGGGCGGGAAAAGCGAATAATCCCTTTGGCACAAAGGGCACAAAGGGCGCACTTATACACCCTTGCGGGCGTGTGCGCTCTGCCGAGGGCTTTATCTCCGCACAGGGAACTTTCCCCGCGCTCCGATATGGCGGCTTTGCCGCAACAAGGGGCTGCACCCCTTGCGCCGCTTCGCGGCTATCCCTGCACACCCACAAAAACAGTACACCCGCCCCGGCGTCTGTACTATTTTTGCGGGTTTTATTATCCTATCCGGGAGGTGATACCCATAGCCATTTACCATTGTAACATCGGCATTGTGAGCCGAGGAAAAGGCAAGTCAGCCGTTGCCGCAGCCGCCTATCGAAGCGGCGAGAAAATCACAAACGAGTGGGACGGAATGACCCATGACTACACCCGCAAGCGCGGCGTTGTCCATACGGAAATCCTACTGCCGCCCCATGCCCCGCCCTCTTTCTCTGACCGCGCTGCCCTATGGAACAGCGTGGAACTTTACGAGAAAGCCGGGAACGCCCAGCTTGCCAGAGAGATTGACGCAGCACTCCCCATAGAATTATCCAGAGAGGAACAGATCCGGCTCGTCCGGGAATACTGTTCCTCTCAATTTGTTTCCAGAGGAATGTGCGTTGATTTTGCCATTCACGACACCGGCAGCGGCAACCCCCATTGTCATATCATGCTTACTATGCGCCCCCTTGACGAGCGCGGCGCATGGGCGGCGAAGTCCAAAAAGGAATATGACATTGACGAGAACGGCGAGCGCATACGCTTACCAAGCGGCAGATACAAGACACACAAAGTTGACCTCACAGGCTGGAACGACAAGGGCAACGCGCTTTTATGGCGCAAGGCATGGGCGGATATTTCAAATGCCTACCTTGAACGCGCCGGACGCCCGGAGCGTATCGACCACCGCAGTAACGCCGAGCGCGGCATTGACGAGCTGCCTACCGTCCACATGGGCGTAGCGGCTTGTCAAATGGAGAAGAAAGGCATAGCCACCGAGAAAGGCGAGCTGAACCGGAATATCCAAAAGGCAAACCGCCTTATCCGGGAAATCCGGGCGCAGATTGGAAAGCTCAAAGAATGGATTGGCGAACTGTTCAAGGCGCGGGAAAACGCCCCGGAGCAGCCCCCGCAATCCCCCGGCCTTGCAAATCTGCTGATGAAGTATTTAAGCGTTCAGAGAGAAAAGAGCCGGAAGTATTCGCAAAGTTGGCAAAGGCAGCACGCCGCCGATGAACTGAAAACCGTTGCAAAGGCAGTAGGCTATCTTTCCGAGCATGGCATTTCCACCCTTGCGGAGCTGGACGCTACCCTTTCCTCTGTCAGCGACCAAGCCGACGCTATCCGGGCGGGCATGAAAACCGCCGAGAAGCGCATGAAAGAATTACAAAAGCTGATTGAATACGGGAAGAACTACACCGAGTACAAGCCCATTCACGACGAGCTGAAAAAGCTGAAAAATGGCTGGACGAGCAAGCGCGACAAGTACGAGGAAGCCCACCGCGCCGAGCTTACGCTATGGAACGCAGCGAGCCGCTATCTCCATGCAAATCTGCCGAAAGGGACAAAGAGCTTGCCTATCGCTGAATGGGAAAAAGAGTACGCCACCCTCAGCGGGCAGAGAACAGCGGAATATACCAAGCTGAAAGAAACCCGCGCCGAGGTTGCGGCCTGTGGGGCCGAGGATCACGACGGTGCCGCCGGTCATGTATTCGCAGCCGTGGTCGCCCACGCCTTCGACGACGAACGTGGCGCCCCCGTTGCGCACGCCGAAGCGTTCGCCCGCGCGGCCCGCCACGAACATCTCACCGGTCGTGGCGCCGAAGCCCAGCACGTTGCCGGCGATCACGTTCTCGTGCGTGTCATAGGTCACGTCGGTGGGCGCGCTGATCACGATGCGGCCGCCCGACAGGCCCTTGCCCGCGTAGTCGTTAACTTCGCCCACCACGCGGATCGTCTCGCCGCGCGGGATGAACGCGCCGATCGACTGGCCACCGGTGCCGGTGAACGTCATGTCGATCGTGTCGTCCGGCAAGCCCTCACCGCCGTAGCGGCGGGTGATCTCGTAGCCGAGCATCGTGCCGAGCGTGCGGTTCACGTTGCGGATGTCCATCGCGATCTGCACACGCTCGCCATGCTCGAGTGCCGGCTGCGCCTGGGCGATGAGCTCGTTGTCGAGCGCCTTGTCGAGCTCGTGGTTCTGTTCGGTCGTCTTGTGCAGGATCGTGCCGGGCACAGGGCCGGGCTGCATGAGCACATTCGACAGGTCGATGCCTTCGGACTTCCAGCGGCGCACCGCCTCGTTCTGGTCGAGGCACTCCACGTGGCCCACGGCCTCCTCGAGTGTGCGGAAGCCGAGCTGGGCGAGGATCTCGCGCACCTCTTCGGCGATGAACATCATGAAGTTGATCACATGCTCCGGTTTGCCGGTGTAGCGGGCGCGCAATTCCGGGTCCTGCGTGGCGATGCCCTGCGGGCACGTGTTCTTCTGGCATGCGCGCATCATCACGCAGCCTTCGACCATCAGGGCCGTGGTGGCGAATCCGAACTCCTCGGCGCCCAGCAGCGCGGCGATCACCACGTCGCGCCCCGTCTTGAGCTCGCCGTCGCACTGCACGGTCACGCGCGAACGCAGGCCGTTGAGCACGAGCGTCTGCTGGGTTTCGGACAGGCCGATCTCCCACGGCGTGCCCGCGTGGCGGATCGCGTTGAGCGGCGCCGCGCCGGTGCCGCCGTCATAGCCGGAGATCAGCACCACGTCGGCATGGCACTTCGCCACGCCCGCGGCGATTGTGCCGACGCCGAACTCGGAGACGAGCTTGACGTGGATGCGCGCCTTCGGGTTTGACATCTTCGCGTCGTTGATGAGCTGCTTGAGGTCCTCGATCGAATAGATGTCGTGGTGCGGCGGCGGCGAGATCAGCTCGACGCCCGGCGTGGCATGGCGCACCTTGGCGATCCACGGCGGCACCTTCGCGCCGGGCAGATGGCCGCCCTCACCGGGCTTGGCGCCTTGGGCGAGCTTGATCTGCAGGTCCGTGGCGTGCACTAGGTAGTCGCTCGTCACGCCGAAGCGCGCCGAGGCGATCTGCTTGATCTTGCTGCACAGCAGCGGGTCGTTGAGGCGTTCGGTCGATTCGCCGCCCTCGCCGGAGTTCGAGCGCGCGCCGATCGAGTTCATCGCGATCGCGAGCGTCTCATGCGCTTCCTTCGAGATGGAGCCGTAGCTCATCGCGCCGGTCGAGAAGCGCTTGACGATCTCGGTGGCCGGTTCGACCTCGTCGATGCTGATCGGTTCACGCGGCGAATCGAACTTCATCAGGCCGCGCAGCGTCATGAGGCGGTGCGACGTGTCGTCGATGTGGTGTGTGTACTGCTTGAACATCGCGTAGTCGCCGCGCTGCGTGGACTGCTGCAGCAGGAAGATCGCCTCGGGGTCGTTGAGGTGCTCCTCGCCGGTGCGGCGCCACTTGTAGTCGCCGCCGGTGCGCAGGTTGCGGTGCGGCGTGGCGGTCCACTGGTTCGGATAGGCCACACGGTGGCGGATCGCCACCTCTTCCGCCAGATCGTCAAGGCCACAGCCCGCGACACGCGAGACGGTGCCGGTGAAGTAGTCGTCGATCACCGCGTCGTCGAGGCCGACGGCCTCGAACAGCTGGGCGCCACGATAGCTCATGATCGTCGAGACGCCCATCTTGCTCATGATCTTGAGCACGCCGGTCGACAGCGCGTTGCGCAGGTTGGCGATGGCCTTCTCCTCGCCGACCGTCAGGAATCCGTCACGGGCCAGGTCCTCGACGGATTCGAACGCGAGGTACGGGTTGACGGCGGCCGCGCCGTAGGCGATGAGCAATGCCACATGGTGGATCTCGCGCACATCGCCGGCTTCGACGACCATCGAGATCTGCGTGCGCGTCTGGCGGCGCAGCAGGTGGTGCTGCACGGCCGAGGTGAGCAGAAGCGACGGGATCGGCGCCATCATGTGGTTCGAATCGCGGTCGGACAGGATCAGGAAGTTCTTGCCGTCTTCGATGGCCGCGTCGATCTCGGCGAAGATCTCATTGAGGCGCTCACGCAGGGCGTCGCCGCCACCGGTGACCTGGTACAGGCCCTTGACGGTGTAAGGGCGGTAGTAGCCGTCGAGCTGCGCCGCGCGGTCGAGGCGCTTGAGCTGCGCCATCTCGTCCGAGGTGATGACCGGCTGTTCGATGAGGATCTTCTTGGCGTGCAGCGCGCAGTCGTCGAGCAGGTTCGGCTCGGGGCCGATCGCGGACTCCACCGAGGTGACGATCTTCTCACGCTCCCAGTCGAGCGGCGGGTTCGTGACCTGCGCGAACTTCCGCGTGAAGTAGTCGAACAGCATGCGGCTGCGGCCGGACAGCACCGACATCGGGGTGTCGTTGCCCATTGAGCCCAACGGTTCCTTGCCGGTGTTCGCCATCGGCAGGAGCACCATCTTGAGTTCTTCCTGCGTGTAGCCGAACGCGCGCTGGCGACGGTGCACCGACTGGTTCGAATGGCTCACATGCTCACGGGCGGGCAGTTCGGCCATGCTCACCGTGTTGCCTTCGACCCACTCGCGGTACGGGTGCTGCGTGGCCAGGTCGTGCTTGATCTCCTCGTCGGGCACCATGCGCCCCTGCTCGATGTCGATGAGGAACATGCGGCCCGGCTCCAAGCGGCCCTTGCTGACAATATGCTCGTCGCCCACCTGCGGCAGCACGCCCGCCTCGGAGGCGAGCACCACATAGCCTTCGTCGTCGATCTGCCAACGGCCCGGGCGGAACCCGTTGCGGTCGAGCAGCGCGCCGACGATCGCGCCATCGGTGAACACGAGGTCGGCGGGGCCGTCCCACGGTTCGATGAGCGTGTTGTTGTACTCATAGAACGCGCGCACATCGGGGTCGAGCTCGGTGTTCTTCTCCCATGCCGGCGGCACCATCATCAAAATGGCGTGCGGCAGCGAACGGCCGGCGAGATTGAGCAGTTCCAGTACTTCGTCGAACGTGCCCGAATCCGAATATCCCGGTGTCAGGATCGGCAGCAGCTCGTCCATGTCGCCCAACAGGTCGGACTTGAGGCGGCCCTGACGGGCGGTGAACCAGTTGCGGTTGCCTTGGATCGTGTTGATTTCGCCGTTGTGGGCAAGCATGCGGAACGGCTGGGCGAGCGGCCACGAGGGGAACGTGTTCGTCGAGAAGCGCGAATGCACCGTGGCGACGGTCGTCTTCATGCGCTCATCGGACAGGTCCGGGAAGAACGGCTTGAGCTGCATCGTGGTGAGCATGCCCTTGTAGGTGATCGTGCGGCTCGACAGCGAGGCGAAATACACGCCGACCTCATGCTCGGCGCGCTTGCGCACATGGTAGACACGGCGGTCCAGGTCGATGCCGGCCAACTCGCCTTTCGGATCGGCGAGCACGAGCGTCTTGAACGCCGGCATGCTCGCGAGCGCCTGCAGGCCCAGCCCGTTGGGGTCGGTGGGCACGGTGCGCCAGGCGAGCACGTCAAGGCCCTCTTCCTTGGCGATTGCGGCGATGGCCTGTTCCTGGCGGCCGGATGCGGCGATGTCGCGGTCGAGGAACGCGATGCCGGCCGCGTAGTGGCCTGCTGCGGGCAGGTCGGCGTCGATGGTGGCGCGCATGAACTCGTCGGGCATGGCCATGAGGATGCCGGCGCCGTCGCCGGTGTTCTCCTCGGCGCCGACGGCACCGCGGTGGTTGAGATTCACCAGCACCTCGATGGCGTCGTCAACGATTTTGCGTTCCGGCTTTCCATTGAGGGTGGTGACCATGCCTACACCGCAGGCGTCATGCTCGGAACTGGGGTCGTACATGCCTTCCGGGCGATGAACCGTCAAATCTAGCGGGGTTCCAAACGTCACCGCGATCACCTCTCTATGCACAGGGAATGCCCGTTCCCTACTGAAGTTGCCAACACAGGGTACCAACCGCCGGCTTGCATCCACAATGCGGTGTCCGGCAGCCGAAATGGCCTCCGTGCACGCATGGGGGCCAACCTTGCCTTGAGCATTCTAGGGGGCCGAATATTTCGGTTGTATGTCGAACGCCCATGAACGGGAAAAGTGATTCACATAGTGAGAACAATGCCGACGATGGCCGTGTGTCGGGGGTAGCGGTCAGTGCAGCACGGCGCTGAACACGCGTTGGATCACGGTGTCGTTGAGCAGGCGGCCGCGCAGTGTGGGGATGATCCGCCCCTGCGTGCAAGTGACGAGCCCGTCGCCGGTCAGTGCATGGACGACTGGTGCGAGGTCGGTGCCGGTGCGCGCTTGCACGGCCTGCACGTCGAGGCCTTCGCGCAGGCGCAGGCCGAGCATGATGGTCTCTTCGAGGTCGGCCTGCGGGTCGATCGACTCGTGGTCGGCGAACGGCACCTGCCCTTCGTTGATCTGCTGCCCCCAGCGCCGTGGGTGCAGCGTGTCCCATGCGCGTACGGCGCGCCCTCTCCCGCCATCGTCGCCGCCGGCGGGCAGCCGGTAGTGGCTGTGCGCGCCGGGGCCGATGCCGGCCCAGTCCACATTGCGCCAATAGCCCAGGTTGTGCCGGCTTTCGTGCCCGGGGGCGGCCCAGTTGGAGATCTCGTACCATTCGAGCCCGGCCGCTTGCGCCATGGCGTCGACGATCTCGTATTTCGCCGCTTCGTCGTCATCGTCCGGTTTGGGCAGCGTGCCGGCGGCGATGCGCCGGCCCATGGCCGTCGTGGGTTCCACGGTGAGCGCGTAGGCGGACAGGTGGCGCACGCCCAGGTCGAGCGCCGAGCGCACGCTCGTGCGCCAGTCGTTGAGGCTCTCCCCGGGCGCCCCATAGATAAGGTCGACGCTCGCGTCAAGCCCGGCGGCCTGTGCGGCCCGCACACCGCGCGTCACATGCGCGGGCGTGTGGGTGCGGTCCAAGGTGCGCAACACGTGCGGCACCGCGGACTGCATGCCGAACGAGATGCGCGTGAACCCGCCTGCGGCGAGCCGGTCGATGGCCGTTTCGTCCACGGTGTCGGGGTTCGCTTCGGTCGTGATCTCCGCACCCGGCGCGATGCCCCACAACGTGCGGATGCGCTCCACGAGGAAGACCAGGTCGTCCGGCGACAGCACGGTCGGCGTGCCGCCACCGAAGAACACGGTCGAGGCGGCGGGTTCGGCGATGCCGTGCGCGCACTGCCAGTCATGCACCAGTTCCATCTCGCGGGCGGCCATGCGCGCGTAGTTGGCGCGCGAGGCGCCCGCGCCAAGGTCGGATGCGGTGTAGGTGTTGAAATCGCAGTAGCCGCAACGCCGCAGGCAGAACGGCACATGCACGTAGACTTCGAAATCGGCGCCCACCGTGGCCTCAGCCCTCGCTCTTCTGTGCGGCGCGGATCTTGTCTTTCGTGTCGCGGTCGTTGGCGGAGTCGCCGGTGGCGAGCGCCGCCACGAACGCCTCCTGCGGCACCTCCACATGGCCCAGCATCTTCATGCGCTTCTTGCCGGCCTTCTGCTTTTCGAGCAGCTTGCGCTTGCGGGTGATGTCGCCGCCGTAGCATTTGGCGAGCACATCCTTGCGCAGGGCGCGGATGTTCTCGCGGGCGATGATGCGCGAGCCGATCGCCGCCTGGATCGGGATCTCGAACTGCTGGCGCGGAATGAGTTCGCGCAGCTTCTTCGTCATCATCACGCCGTAGCTGTATGCCTTGTCGCGGTGCACGATCGCGGAGAACGCGTCGACCTTGTCGCCTTGGATGAGGATGTCGACCTTGACGAGGTCGGCGGCCTCTTCGCCATCCTCGTGGTAGTCGAGCGACGCATAGCCCTTGGTGCGGCTTTTGAGCTGGTCGAAGAAGTCGAACACGATCTCGGCGAGCGGGATGCGGTAGTGCATCTCGACGCGGTCGGTGGAGATGTATTCCATCGTGCCCATGATGCCGCGGTGGTCCTGGCACAGGTCCATGACGGCGCCGATGAACTCCTTGGGGGTGATGATGTCAGCGGCGACCATCGGTTCGACGATGCGTTTGATCTTGCCGTCGGGGAATTCGCTCGGGTTCGTCACGCGGTGCACGGTGCCGTCCTCGGCGGTCACCTCGTAGGGCACGTTCGGCGCGGTGGATATCAGGTCGAGCCCGAATTCGCGGCTGAGGCGTTCGGAGACGATCTCCATGTGCAGCAGGCCGAGGAAGCCGCAGCGGAAGCCGAAGCCCAGCGCGACCGAGGTCTCCGGTTCGTAGATCAGGGCGGCGTCGTTGAGTTTGAGCTTGTCGAGCGCCTCGCGCAGTTCGGGGAACTGCGCGTTGTCGATCGGGAACAGGCCGGCGTACACCATCGGCTGCGGGTCGCGGTAGCCGGGCAGCGGTTCGGTGGCGGGGTGCGCGGCCGAGGTGATCGTGTCGCCCACCTTGGATTGGCTCACGTCCTTCGCGCCGGTGATCACATAGCCGACCTCGCCCGCGCCGAGCGCGCGCGTGGGCATCATGTCGGGGCTGATCACGCCGATCTCGATGGGGTCGTACGTGGTGCCCACGCCCATCATGTGCAGTTTCTCCCGCGAGCGCAGTTCGCCGTCGACCATGCGGATATAGGTGACGATGCCGCGGTACGAGTCGTAGACGGAGTCGAAGATCAGGGCGCGCGCGTCGCCTTGGGCGTCGCCGGTGGGCGCCGGCACCTCGACGACGATGCGGTCGAGCAGTTCGCGCACGCCTTCGCCGGTCTTGCCGGACACGCGCAGCACATCGGCCGGGTCGCAGCCGATCAGGCCGGCGATCTCCTCGGCGTGCTTGTCAGGTTCGGCGCTCGGCAGGTCGATCTTGTTGAGCACGGGGATGATCGTCAGGTCATGGTCGATCGCCATGTACAGGTTGCTCAGCGTCTGCGCCTCGATGCCCTGCGTGGCGTCCACGAGCAGCACCGCGCCCTCGCACGCCGCGAGGGCACGGGAGACCTCGTACGTGAAGTCCACGTGGCCGGGGGTGTCGATCATGCCGAGCGTGTATTCCACGCCGTCGAAGGTCCACGGCACGCGCACGGCCTGCGATTTGATGGTGATGCCGCGTTCCTGTTCGATGTCCATGCGGTCGAGGAAGCGGTCGCGCATCTCGCGTTCCGGCACGATGCCGCTCAACTGCAGGATGCGGTCGGCCACGGTGGACTTGCCGTGGTCGATGTGCGCGATGATGCAGAAATTGCGGATCAACGACTGATCGGTAAAACCGGGCTGGTTATGATGCTGGCTCACGCCATCCTCCTGTATGTATCAAGTTCGTCCATGATTCTAACCGACGCGCACGGCAAACGCATCCGGCCCGCACGCGTGTGCGCAATATCCGTGCCGCATGTTATCCTGTTCTGCTGTATGTCCTTATAGAACACGTCGTTTGGAGAAAACACAGTGGCAAACATCAAGTCGCAGAAGAAGCGCGTTCGTACCAACGAAAAGGCGCACAAGCGCAACGTCGCGGTGAAGTCCGCGCTCAAGACCGCCATCCGTCACACCCGCGAAGCCATCGAGGCCGGCGACAAGGCCGCGGCCGAAGCCGCCTACCAGATCGCCGCACGCAAGCTGGACAAGGCCGCGAGCAAGGGCGTCATCCACAAGAACCAGGCCGCGAACCGCAAGTCCGGTCTTGCCCTGAAGATCAACGCCATGTGATCGAAGGCGCCACGCCTTACACACCCCGCACACCTATTGGTGGCGGGGTGTTTCCATATCCGCGGGCGGTGGTCATGCGGGCCGCTCACGGTCCACTCCCCCGTTGGGATCGGCCGGCGGCGCGGGTTCGTCCGCAGCGTCCATGGTCGTGGACGGCACCTGCGCGTGCTGAATCGTATCGGGCCCGTCGTGATGGTGCACATGGCGTTTGAGCACGATCCGGTGCGGCAGATGCGCCTGCGAGCGTTCGACCGCGCCGGGCAGCTGCCAGTTGAATGCGACCGAGCACAGGCGCAGCACCAACACCAACACCACAATGGCCACATCCAGCGCAATCTCCATGCGCATCGAGATCGTGGCATGGGCCCGCCAGCGCCACACGACCACGGTGAGCATGCTGCCGATGACGGCGGGCATGATGTACCAGTGCCGGTCACGGATCACGACGGGCACCTCGTTGAGCAGGATGTCGCGGATCAGGCCGCCGCCCATGGCGGTGAACGTGCCGAGAAACACGGCGGTGAGGCCCGACGTGTTGTACATCAACGCCTTGCTGGTGCCGTTGACGGCGAACAGGCCGAGCGCGAGCGCGTCGATGATGAGCATCGTGCGGCGCAGCCTGCCCACTTCCACATGGATGACCGTGACGACGCAGCCGGCGATGAGCGCGGTGAGTACCGACACCTTGTCGGAGATGCCGACCGGCGGCACGGCCCCCAGCAAGATGTCGCGGATGATGCCGCCGCCCAATGCGGTGAGCCACGCGGTGATGATGATCGCGAACACGTCGTATTGCTTGCGGATCGCGGCGAGGCCGCCGACGAGGCCGCAACAGAAGATGGCGAGGTATTCGACCCCCTGGAAGAACGGCGAGCTTTGCAATGCGACTTCCATACCGGCTCCTCTCCGCATGCCGGCCAGCCGCCGGTCAGTGTCGAACGCGCCGGTCCATCGTCCCCCCGTACGATGGACCGGCGCGTTCGACACTGGCTGTCTGCAGATGGATGCGGGTCAGCAGACCTTCCACATCCAGTTGTGCGGATCCTCGATCTCGCCGAGCTGGATGCCGAGCAGCTGGTTGCGGATCGCCATCGTCAGTTCGCCCGGTTCGCCGTCGCCCACCGTGACGTCGACGGTCTCGGGCTTGCAGCGGC
>ERZ808024.755-NODE-755-length-11993-cov-8.661883_pt1 | contig 11993 bp, 16 predicted proteins | sample MGYA00380181_ERZ808024 | MGnify/ENA primary metagenome ERZ808024 (study PRJEB31490, sample SAMN06133413) | mouse gut metagenome | isolation source: Z2_1 | host: mice | place: China: Chengdu | collected 2015-05 ...
ATACCTCCCTTGTGATATAAGGAAAGTATATCAATTGACTGGGAAAAATTCACTACGGTATGTTTTGTGTCGCTTACATGCAATCGTACCGCGTTCCTTAAAATCCTCCAGGATATGCCTGCATCCCTCAACAATCTTCCCCTTTAGCTCTGATAATTTCTGCTGCATGGAGGCAATATTGCCTTCCAGCGTCTTACAGGTCTTTTGTAAGGAGGCTTTCAGGGAGCGGTCCTGCATTTTCTGCAGGTCCTCCCGCATGGCCGCCAGCTCGCCGACCGCTATGGAAAGGCGGTCCTCCATCCCTGTGACAGATTCGATCAGTTTTGCGAAGTCCGCATAGGCGGGGGAATCATTTTCCTTTAAGAGCGCAAGCAGCGCCTTAACCTGCTCATTTTCCGCAATCGGCGTTCCCGTGCCGGAATCCGTATATGTCCTTTCCTCCGCCATTTACGAATCTCTCCCCTCTGCCGGCGGCTGCCCTCCGGCAATCTTGCCGACAATCTCCGGCCCGGTCTCGTAAACCTGCATGAGCCGTCTGGCCGTGCCGCTGGGCTGCGCCGCTCCGCTGGTCCAGAGCCGGACCGTCGAAGGGGCGACATTCATCAGGAGCGCAAAGCCTTTCTCGTTCATATCCAGTTTTTCCATCAGCGCCTTAACCATGTCAGGGCCGTAGTCCGGGCACCGGGCGGCTTCGGCGATCATCTGTAAAGCCGTGTTCTCTGTGTTCATCATTTCTTGAAATCCTCCTTGTCAAATCGAAACAGCCGCCTGTTTCCGGCGGCATTGCTGTTGATGTTCTTTCATCTGCGTTGTAACATGGAGCAGCATTTCGTTGTAGTCCTTTCCCATGCGGGGCGGGTTGATACCCACACGGATATGCCGGAACCGCTGATCTTCATGGAGCATTGCCCTGATCCTCCTGGCATTTTTAAGGCCGCCGAGGTCGTTGTCCATGTAGAGGCTGACGCGCCGGATTTCCGGGTGGCGTTTCAGAAATGCGGTCAGCGCCACATGGGAAGTGCCGCCCAGGGACAGCCGGTAGCCGTCCCATTTCCAGCCTTTTAATTCCTGCAGCGCGGCGTGGGAGAGGGCGTCGATGGGCGCCTCAAACACCGCAACATGCCGGCTGCCCGGATTCCTGGGTGGATAGCAGAAGCTGTATTCCTTGTCGCTGCCGTAGACATCTTTCCTGAGGCTGCCGGCAATGCTCCGCATACAGGCAAACTTTGCATTCCCCGCATCATCCTTTCCCACAAACACGCAGACCGGCTCGCCATGATACCGCGCCTCATAGAACAGCCCTTCCCGGAGACATCTGCTGATCACATCAGAACTGATCCCGCGCCGCTGCAGATAAGAAACGGCAGAAGCAGCGCACCGTCTGGCCCAGGGGAGGGAAAATGCTTTCTTCTCCGGCCCCTTATGCACACACCTTGTCGCTGCTGTGCTCCGATAAGCCGGCGTCTGCCGGATTTCCCCGCCTGCCAGCGTATGGACCGCATCCACCAGCCCGTAGCCCCGTATCTGGATCAGGTAATCCAGGGCGTTGATACTCCGGCCCCGGCTGTTCCAGTACCAATACCTTTTCCCGGTCACATAGACCAGGCTGTCATGTTCCTTGTGCCGGTAATTGGGTCCGTCCCGTTTCAGCACCCCAGGCTCATGGAACTGCAGGTAAGCAAACAGGTCCGCCTCACGCGCCGCCTGAATCTGCTCCTTTGTTACGCCGGGCATGACACCGGCACAGAAATTCTTTTCATCGTGCCCCGCCTCCTTTCTGTGATGAAAAAAGACGCCGGAAGGCGCCTAACAGCCGTACAGGTCATGGTTGACCTCTGCACGGTAATAGCTGTCCATTGTTGCCGGGGCATTATACAGCGCCGCCAGCAGGTATGCCTTGATGTTCCCGACTTTGGTAGTGTTCCGGTCAATACAGTCAAAGACATACTCCAGATGACCGGAATTGATTTTCAGGAAGCGGCCCTTTACCACCTCCCTGGGAAAATCATCCCCGGCGATACGGATATATGGGCGCTTGGATAAAACTACTTCAAGCATAAGCTCCACCGTCTCGTCTACGCGTTCTTTCCCATACCGGGAACCCATACAGCCATACTCAATATTTTCTTTCAGGATTTCACGGTAAGCGTCTACCAGCTCTATCCGATCCATCCCATCCGAACAGCCTGCCGCCTCCGGCCCTGACGGATAGATTGATGGATGGGTCCTTGATATATCCGTTTTTGATTTTTTAGTTTTTAATGGATTAGTATTTAATTGTGCGGGATTTCCCTGTCCAGGTTCCCCCTGTTCAGGTTTTGCCTGTCCTGGATTTTCCCGTTTAGGTGAATCCCCTTGTTTTTCAGCATTTACAGGCTTTTCATGGATCGTATACTCGATGTCTCCGAGCTGCCCGTTCCCATAGCGGAGGCGCTGCCTGGTGAGATACCCGTGTCGCTCCAGCTCTTTCAGGGCGGTGGTGATTGAATCCACGCCGTCCTTACAGATATGGGCGAGCCCCTTTGTGGTATAGTCCCAATCTTCCGGCAGCGACAGCATGAGCGAGAGAAGCCCCTTTGCCTTTAAGGACAGTTCCGTATTGCGCAGGTGGTGGTTGCACATAATCGTGAAGTCCTTTGTTTTTTCTACCCGGAATACAGCCATAACAAAAACCTCCTTCCTTTTCCTCCGGGCTACAAGGCGCGGTCCCTGCGGTCATAGTGCAGATGGCCGCCCGGCGCAACCTTCGCATGGTTTTTCAATTTGACCTCGCCCCGTTCCTGGCTGTCTATGAATTTCTGGTAGCCGGCATCCGTAAGGAACAGGCGCATCTTGTCACCTTTATCCCCGACAGGGGAATCATAAGACAGCACATCAAAGACGATCATGTGACGTACCTCCGGGTCGAAGCGTTCCAGCGCCATGATGTCATGCCCCTTCAATTTCTCCGCGCCGGATTGCTGCCTGGCCTCGGCAATCTTTTCCCCAATCGTCCGGGGCGGGTAGGGCAGACGGTAATTCTTCTGAATATCCCGCACAATGTCCATGCACTCGGCATCCGTCAGGATGCGCAGCTTTGCCATCAGATTTTCCGCGGCCTTCCGTTGTTCGGGATTCTTTGTGTACCGGGTGGTCATGTAAAGCTCGTTCAGGACTTTGGATTGATAGTCACCCTCAACCTGAAAAAGCAGCCGTTTTTCCATTTCATTTAATTCCATGTGAATCTCCTTTCTCCTGAAAATGGGTATGAAAAAAGGGCGTCCACCTGTAAAAGTGAAACACCCACAGCAATCAGCGGCCAGGCAATACACCGGACCGCTGGCACTATTAAATTTTGTCGTTAATGAAACAGCCTCCTTTTTTCGATATTTTTCTCGTCAGATTTCAACTTGGAAAAGGAATTGAATAAATGACGGCAAACGCTCAAACCCCTTGAAAATAAAGGCTTTTTCCGTTTGTCGTTATTATACCGTAACGGCATTCGCACGTTTCGTTGTTAATCAGCATGGGATTTTCAGCGGTATCAATCGGAAACAGGGTAGGCATGAAAGTGTGGATATTACGTTTCGATACGCCCATATGTTCCCGACAGAACAGATACAAATGGCAGAGTTGTTGAACGCAGAGTTTAAGGAGGGTACAGAAGAATGAGTGGCACACACAAATATCCAACAATCAGTTTTCGCATTTCTCCCAGAGAGCGGGAAGAAATCGAAGCAAAGATTTTTGCAAGCGGCATGAAAAAGAAAGATTATTTTGTTCGTTCCTGTATTTACAATCATGTATGTGTGGTAGGGAAGAAAGAAACGGTGTATCAGATTGTGGAAAAATTACAGGAAATACAGAACTGTATGGAAGAACTGGCAGGGCAGATAAAAGGCAAAAAGCCGGAGGTCACTACCAAAGAAATCAGAGAGTTACAGGTGTCTTATGAGGATATGTTGAAAGCAATTCTTTGGATGTTGGACGGAGCAAAATATCTGTGGCAGGGTAACACCAGCGGAGAAGAAAAAAGCCCCGACAGCGGCAACTGTTAGGGCTGTGATAACTGGAAAACCTTTGTTATCAGTATCCACAATACAAGTATAACAGAGGTTTCTTCCAGTGACAACGATTTTTCAGAAATGGAGGGCATTATGGAAGAAACAAAAACAGAATTACAGTTAATTAAATTGTCAGAAATACAGTCGCAGGAAGTTTCTTGGCTGTGGTTTCCGTTTATCCCTTATGGCAAGCTGACAATCGTACAAGGCGATCCGGGGGACGGAAAGACAACATTTATTCTGAATATAGCGGCGAAGCTGTCTAAGGGAGAAAGTTTAGACAGTGGAATGAATTTTACAGAGCCTTTGAATGTAATCTATCAGAGTGCAGAGGACGGGCTTGCCGATACGGTAAAGCCCCGGTTAGAGCAGGCGGGGGCAGACTGTGGGAAAATTTCGGTCATTGATGAAAAGATAAAATCACTTTCTATGATAGATGAACGGTTAGAAGAAGCTGTTATAAAGACAGGCGCAAAATTGTTAATTTTAGACCCGATACAAGCCTATTTAGGCGGTGGTATGGATATGAACAGGGCAAATGAAGCAAGGGATATGACAAAGAAATTAGCGGCGTTAGCGGAGAAATATCACTGTGCGATTGTCCTTGTCGGGCATATGAACAAGGCGGCAGGAAATAAGGCGGCATATCGGGGCATGGGTTCGATTGATTTCTTTGCAGTCGCTAGAAGTGTTTTGTTGGTCGGCAGAGTAGAGGGGGAAGAGAATACAAGGGCTGTGGTGCAGATTAAAAACAACCTTGCTGCGTTCGGACACCCAAAAGCGTTTGTACTGTCGGAGGACGGTTTTCAATGGCTTGGAGATTATGAGATTACCGCTGATGAAGTGTTAGGTGGCATTGCTCCAAAAGCAAATAAAATGGAACAGGCGAAACGGCTACTCCGGGAACTGGCAGAAACAAACAACGCCATGCAGAGTAATGAGATTTTCAGTCTTGCGGACGAACAGGGCATATCGAAGCGGACACTGGAAAATGCGAAGAAAGAGTTAGGCGTTCGGGCAAAGCGGATAAACAACACATGGTATTGGGAATTGGATAAAATCAGACAGTGACGGACGAGCAAGGCAACAGCGCAACAATGCAGGGTATTAGAATTTTGCAGTCTTGGAATTGCGTTCTTGAAGATTGCAAGGCTGCAAAAATTATAGACATTGCAATGTTGCGCTGTTGGGAGAAAGCCGGAAAGCGGCGGTAACAAGGCGGCGAAAAGCCGCCCACCGTCCGCAGGACGGAAAGCCCCCGGCAGGGCGCAAAACCCGCTTGCGGGTTGCATTTTTGTTGGCGTAGCTGACAAAAGTGCTTTTGCATTACTTTCGCAGAAAGTAACAAAGGAGGGGCTTCGCCCCGATACTTCCCGAACTACTAATGTTCGGGAAGGTTCCATGATTATGCGCCGTATCCGGCGCTCATTACCCGATAGGGAGAAAGGAAAAAATATTGAAGCGGACTATCAGCGTTATGACAGGGAAAGGCTCTGTCAACCACAACAGCAGAAAATTCCATGCAAAGAACACTGACCCGGAGCGGAGTTGTCTGAACGTGAAATACTGCAATGAGAATATCAAAGATGTATACCATGAATTATTTGATGAAGCACTTACTCGGTACAATGAGAAGCAGACCAGAAGTGACCGCCGGATTGATGATTATTATGAGAAAATCTGTTCCGGCAAACAGGAAAAGCCGTTCCATGAGATTATTTTGCAAATCGGGAATAAAGACGATATGGGAGCAAAGACAGAGGAAGGACAGCTTGCGGCAAAGATACTTGATAAATATATGCAGGACTTTCAGCGGCGCAATCCTACCTTGAGGGTGTTCTCTGCCTATCTCCATATGGACGAAGCAACGCCACATCTGCATATAGATTTTATACCCTATACGACTGGAAGCAAGCGGGGACTTGAAACAAGGGTATCATTAAAAAAGGCACTGGCAGAACTCGGCTTCAAAGGCGGCACAAGGAGCGAAACGGAGCGTAACCAGTGGGTAGTGGCAGAAAAAGAACGGCTTGCGGATATTATGCTAAAGTATGATATTGAGTGGGAGAAAAAGGGAACACATGAGAAGCATTTATCTGTTTTGGATTTTGAGAAAAAGGAGCGACAGAAAGAGGTTGCGGAACTGGAACAGACAATCTCTGGCAGTAAAGAGGAATTATCCAATATTCTTCATCAGCAGATCGCGGCAGGACAGGAAACGGAGCAGATACGGAAAGAGGGCGAAGCAATCCGGCAGGAAGTATCGGAACTTACCGCAACAAATCATCTGCTGAAAGAGCAAACGGAAACATTGATAGGGGATAAAGAAAAGCTGTTATCCGAAAATGAAAAATTGGAGAAACAGCAGAAAAAGTTACAGCAGGAAATCAACAAAATGGTGCAGTTAAAGGAAGTCATGGAGCGCAATATACACGCTTATGATGAAGATGTGAAATGGCAGTTGGCAGAGCCGGGCGCATTGATGAGCGCAAAGAATTATCGGGATAAAAAGGCACTTCCGCTTGTGGAGAGGTTGAAAGAGGTAGTAAAAAATCTGACTATCAAATGCGTACAGCTTACGGAGCAGGGTAGGAAGCTGACCGCCAAATTGGACGGACAACAGAAACAGATTAGCCGCTTGACGGATAAGGTCATGGAGCAGAGTGACACCATAGACCGATTGCAGGAGAAAGCGTCTGATTTGGGGCGTTTGGAGCGTCATTTCGGAAGGGAACAAGTGCAGTTGATAGTAGAACGGTCAAAGTCGTTAGAACAGGCAGAAAGGGCAATTAAACGTCCGAAACGTGCCTTTGAAATGAGCCGATAGGAAAAGGGGATTGATAGATATGACAGATATGGAGAAAAAAGTGATGATACGGCTGTGCGCTAAAATCGTGGCAGAAACAGACCTTTACGAAACGGATAAGGAAGTGCAGAATCTGATAGATTGGGTATGTTTATCGGAGCAGATAAAAGAAAACAATAATACAATCCGTAATCTGATCGTGGAATATAAAAAGATAGAGCCGGATTGCCGGAAGGGAGTACGGACGCAGTTGGAGCGTATGAAAGAACTCTGCAAAGAGCGGAATAATCTGTATGAAAAGCAGAACGATTTGAAAGGGCAGAAACAGAAGCTTGAAAAGTCGTTGGAACGATAAGAGATGTGGGGCGTGGCGGTTGCTATGCCCTGTATTTTATAGTGGCAGGTACAGAGAGAAAGTGCTATAATCGAAAGCATGATTTAAGATATGGGAGATGAAACGGCATGGAAATAAATATTGAGGATAATTTTTCGCTGTTATTTGATAAAAATAATAATACGGCATACAAAGCATTACAGACGTTGCAAAAAGAATGTGAGGAATCGGACAAGGTATATTGTTATATGGATAAATTAGCCGATATGATTGATAGTGATAATTCCTATATTCGGACAAGAGGGCTTACGCTGATTGCCTATAACGCTAAATGGGATATAGATAATAAAATTGATGAAATTATAGACGAATATTTGAAGCATATAGAAGATGTTAAGCCGATAACGGCAAGACAGTGTATAAAATTACTGCCTATGATTGCAAAGAATAAGCCGGAATTAAAGTGTGATATTGTTGCCGCACTGCAAAAAGCAGATACATCTATTTATGCAGACAGTATGCAACCATTGGTTTATAAGGATATTCAAAATTCTTTGGCAGAGATAGAGAAGCTATAAATTTATTGAGATTTTAAGGAGTATAGAGTAATGGATAATTGGTTTACAATAGATAAGATTGATGAAAATACATATATTATCAGCGAATACCGCCATTGGGAGGAAACGCATTGCTATCTGTTGAATGGAAATATCCGAAGTCTGCTTATTGATACAGGGCTTGGCATTTCCAATATCTATGAGGAAGTGCTGAAACTTACTGATAAGCCAATTACGGCAGTAGCCACGCATATTCACTGGGATCATATTGGCGGGCATAAGTATTTCCCGGATTTTTATGCCCATGCTGATGAATTGGATTGGCTGAATGGTAAATTCCCTTTATTAATTGAAACGATAAGAGAGATGGTCATAGACCGCTGTGATTTGCCCGAAGGGTTTTGCGTGAGCGATTATGAATTGTTTCAAGGTATACCAACAAAAGTGCTGACAGACCATGACATCATTGATATTGGCGGCAGGGAAATTGAAGTGCTGCATACTCCCGGACATTCTTCGGGGCATTTGTGCTTTTGGGAAAAAAGCAGGGGATATTTATTTACAGGCGATTTGGTTTATAAAGATATTCTGTTTGCTTATTATCCGTCTACTGACCCGGAAGCATACCTTGATTCTTTGGAAAAAGTTGCGGCATTGCCTGCAAAGGAAGTATTTCCTGCACACCATTCACTGGATATGAAGCCGGAAATCCTATTTCGTATGCGAGAAGCATTTAGAAATCTCAAGGCAGACGGAAAGCTTCATCATGGAAGTGGGACATTTGATTATGGGGATTGGGGAGTATGGCTATAAAAGTAGTGTAGTATTTACATGGTGCTAGCACCATGTAATAAAGGTGGTTAAGGAGAAAATGGGAATTTGCGAGTGATTTGTTACGCTTTAGCACTTTTGAAAGCCTTATTTTCAAGGCTTTTGGATGTAAATAAATGCAAAACGATATTTTATACATTTAACCTCAAAAATGGGTTTTTACTGCGTAACATTTGAAATAATGGATTGCTAATTTGTGGGGATTTGTGAAAGGGGATATTATGACATATACAGAAAAGGAAATTAGTTATGCTGATTATGTTAGGCTAAGAGAAAGTGTTAATTGGAATAATTTTTTTAAGGAACAGACTGAAAAATGCTTGAAAAATACATTGTATTCAATAGAAGTTATAGATGATAATACAATTATAGGAATGGGAAGATTGATTGGCGATGGAATGTATTACATGATGGTTGATATTATTGTTGAACCGAGTTATCAAGGTAAAGGTATCGGAAGCAATATTGTTAATAAATTGATAGAATATGTTTATAAGGAAACGCCCGTTGGTGGTCGTTCAAGTATTCAGTTGATTGCAGAAAAAGGGAAAGAAAGTTTTTACGAAAAATTGGGATTTAAATTTATTCCGCATGAATTTTGTGGAAGTGCTATGCGAAAAGTAATTCGCAAATAAGTGTTTGAATGATGGCGATAAAAAAGGGTTTGTGCATTATATAATCTGGTTATATGTGGATTGCCATATTTTTGTGGAAAAATGGGCGTTTATGTGGTAATATAATAGAGGCAAAGATAAAAACACAACGCAAGGCAGTCTTGCAGAACTGGTAGGTAGTCCAGTCGCACCGATTTGGTGTAAGTAGCCCTCCCTCCTTAGGGTCGTCCGTTCTTTGTTCATTACAATTATTTTAAGGAGGAATTGTCATGGACAAAGTATCAGGAAAATTGACAGTATTTTTTGAAGAACCCTTTTGGGTGGGAGTATTTGAACGTGTATTAGAGGGAAAATTATCTGTGTGCAAGGTTACGTTTGGGGCAGAACCAAAAGACTATGAAATATACGATTTCATTTTGAAAAAATACTATCAGTTGCGATTTAGTCCGGCTGTGGCAACTGATGTAAAAGAAACCGGTCGCAATCCTAAACGGGTACAGAGAGAAGTACGGAAACAAATACGGAATACCGGGATAGGCACAAAATCGCAACAGGCTTTAAAATTACAGCAGGAGCAGTTGAAAACTGAACGCAAGATTGTGAGCCGGAAGCAACGGGAAACGGAGAAACAGCGACAGTTTGAACTGAAACAGCAGAAAAGGAAAGAAAAACATAGGGGCAGGTAATATTGCCCCAATTGCACTGGATTTGTAATCGGAAAGTGAGGAAAGTGGAAATGCCATATATTACGGTCGAAAGTGGAGCGTTATCAGACGAGCAAAAAGAGCTGCTGATTAAGCGATTGACAGAAGTTTCTTCTGAGATTATGAAAGTACCGCAGGAGTTTTTTGTTACCACAATTAAAGAGGTATCTGATAAAAATTTCGGTATAGGTGGCAAAACGATTGATATAGTCAAGGAAGAATATATAAAGAAACATCAATAGTTTACGGTATGTGAAATGAGAGGAATTGAGTATTATGAATGACCAAACGCAGGAAATGAGAGAATATATTAAATTTTGGACAAAATTTTCTCAAAAAGCAGAAGAAATTCTGCATGAATACAATAACTTGTCAGATGAAAATAAGAAAAAAGCTAGCACAGAAGCACAACAGATATTTATGGCTCAGGGAATTGCCGGAGTTATGGAATTTACCAGAAATATGGCGTTGAAAAATGTTTAAAAGATGATCCAGAAACAAAATTTGTAAATTTAGCATAAGTTATGTAGTATTGGCATAAAATTTTAATGGAAAGTTTTATTGACTTTTCTCTTTGTGCTTGTTAGAATGTTGGTACAAAGAAAGTTTACCACTGACCGATATGTGGTATATAAATGGTCGGGTTGAAAGTTTACCGCTGACCAATATGCGGTATATAAGTGGTTGGGTTGAAAGTATAGTCCTTCGCCGCAAGGTGGGGGACTTTTTCCGTAGTGAGGTTGGAACGAATGAAGAAAACAGGGTTTTATATTATAAAAGACAAGTTTTTTGAGGATATGTCTGATCCATATCTCAAAGGCAATAAGGCAGGAAATAGACCACACTATTATTGCTTTGAAGATACAAGCAGAGGAATTTATTGGATGATACCCTTGTCCAGCCAGATTGATAAATATAAGCGAATTGTAGAGAAGAAAGAGAAAGCAGGAAAGCCCTGTGATATTATCCATATTGTGAAATTGGATGATAGCAGGCAAAGTGCGTTTTTGATACAGGATATGTTTCCAATAACAGATGAGTACATAGAGCGAGAATATACCATAGCCGGAAATCATTTGATGCTGACAAGTGAGCATACTGCTAAAGAGATTGAACAGAAAGCAAAAAAGGTTATGGGTATGCTGAAGCGTGGTGTAAAATTTATGCCAACGCAGCCGAATGTGATAGCCATATTAGAAAAGTTGAAGCAGAGCAAATAGTTGTTCTTTAGGGGCGTTAATTACATGGTGCTAGCACCATGTAGATATGGCAACCAAGGAGAAAATCTGTGATACCCGTATGATACCTGTTTGCTCTGAAACTGTAAATAAGACATAAAATATAGATATTATGACGATTAAAACCCTTAAAAAGCAATTGAATATTTAACAATTATGTTATGGTTATAGGGGGTTCGAATAGTAGGCGGTGGGCCAGAAAGCCTCATTTTACGGGGCTTCCGGGCTTCTGCCTCGGGGAATTGCATTTTTTAAATTGCCTGCTTGTGATACTCGGCAGTGAATTGATTGCTGGTATAATCAGCAGTGCTGTGTGTAGCAGGTGTGTAAGTTAGTAATCCAGTCAGTTTCTTTGCGACATCAAAGTTGCTGTTTGGATATAAATGCCCATAGGTTCCCAGAGTGGTCTGGATTTTTTCGTGACCCAGACGTTCTTTGATGATCAGTGGGTTTTCACCCATGCTAATCAACAGGGAGGCGTGGGAATGCCTTAAATCGTGGATTCTAATGCGCTTTACACCTGCTTTTCCTGCCCCTCTCGTCATTTCATGGTGCAGAAAACTTTTTGTCAGATGAAAGATACGGTCAGTCGGGAGAAGCCCGTACAGCCTGCCAATATACTCTTTTAATTCCTCACACAAAAAATCCGGCATACTGACGTTGCGCTTGCTTTTCGGTGTCTTTGGGTCTGTTACCACATCTTTTCCCTCTAACCGCTGATAAGATTTTGTTATACGAATGACTTTGTTATCAAAATCTATATCCTGCGGCGTAAGTGCTAAAAGTTCGCCAACACGCAAGCCACACCAGTATAAAATTTGAAATGCTTGATAGGAATATGGCTTGTCTTTTACTGCTTCAATGAA
>ERZ808024.778-NODE-778-length-11783-cov-10.933368_pt1 | contig 11783 bp, 10 predicted proteins | sample MGYA00380181_ERZ808024 | MGnify/ENA primary metagenome ERZ808024 (study PRJEB31490, sample SAMN06133413) | mouse gut metagenome | isolation source: Z2_1 | host: mice | place: China: Chengdu | collected 2015-05 ...
TTCCTTTATTAAGCTGACGGGGCAGTCCTGCAAGATTGATTTGTTCAAGGATGCGTTAAAAGAGTTCGTTCCCGGAAGAATGATACAGTTCCGGAAAAGGGCAAATATTGATGCGGCGGATTTTGAATTAAAGATGACCTGTGTGGACGGGGCGCTGAAATATCTGCGGGACAGGAAGTATGGGCTGGCGGATATTCACCTGGACAATGGAAAGGCAGTGCTCCCCTATCGGATTACCGCTTATACCCACAACGGAAAAGAAGTGGTGTTGGTGGATGGATTGAAAGACTGGGATACGGCGGGGACGGTTTCAAGGAATAGGGAAGATTTGATTCTTCCGCTGTATCTGAAAAATGCAGAGGGGGAGGAACATTGCCGTTTTCAGTATGTATGCAGGCAGGAGGATTTTTCGCAGAAAAGCTATGAGGAGATTGAGGCGGTCTACGGTTCCCATATCCTGCAAAAAGAGACGGACAGCATTGAGAACGGAGACGTGAAGTTTTTCATATGGGCAGAGCAGGAGGAATGGGGATTTCAGGTTGTTCCGGTTTACTGTGAGAGGGATGAACTTTATCTTGGGAAAGCAGAATTTTTCAGTTTCGAGAGTGATAACTGGGTGAACAGTTTTTTTGACGGGAAGAAATAGGAGTGTGAAGTTTCATGGAAATGAGAGTTCCGATATTTGCGGGCAGGCGTATTTTGAAAAAAGAAAGTTTGTGGGATATCAGAGATTACACCTATGCAGGATGGCAGTTGTATTATGCGGAGTATACAGACGGTCTGTTAAAGGGCTGTGATATACGGGCGGAAGATGGTCAGCTTGTCATTGGGAAGGGAATGTTGAAATTTCACGATTTTATTTATCTGATGATGGAAGAGGAGAGAGTGGATTATCAGCCGAAGAACAGGTGGCAGGTGTTAAAAGCAGAATTTTCAGAGGATGAGACGAAGCTGGACTATAAGGCATACCGGGTTAGATTCTTTTTGGACGAAGAGATGGAACTGGGGGAGAACCAGGTAGAAATGTGTCGGTTTTATCTGCGGGAGGGTTCGGTGCTGCGGGATAGTTATAAGAATTTTGCGGATATGTCAACGGAGTACGATACGATAAATCTGATTTATGCTACGGTGGCAGGTGTTGGGGAGAAAACACTGCATCCGGTGGTGGTTAGGCAGTTTGGGGAAGAAATTTGGAATATGGAGGAGAAAGATCAGTTTGATTTTGGATTTTGCAATTTGGTTTGGAATACACAGGGGAGGGTGGAGAGGAAAGTGATTGCGGCGTATTTAGGCTGTAAGATGAAGAAAGTTGGGGTGGAGCAGATTATGCGGTACGATAATCAGACGATTTATGGGAAGATGGAGAATATTGTGGATAATATGGGAAAATTCAAAAGGGAAAAAATAAATTCTAAAGTGATTATTGTAGATTAGTCGATGGAACAGAAACGGAGAGTGTAATTTGAAGTATTTTGAGATAGTAGAAGCGCCGGAACACAAGTATGCACCAAGAGTAAAGAATTGGTATGGAAAGATTGATGTGAGAGATATTTGTATAAGAAAATATCCTGATTTGCCTAAAAGAGAATTATTTGTTATTGAATCATCTGAAAAAACTATTTTTACAGATATTATTTTGTTTCCTTTTTTATTACTTTCACCGAATGTAATGGATGTTATTAAGATGTATCATGAAAGATGCTTTTATAGAGAAGTTATTCTTCTTGACCAGCTAAACGGAAAATCCGAATTGTATTATTTGCCAGTATTTGATGAAACAGAAAAGCTTTTGATTAGGAACAGGGAAGATTTAATGCAGGAGGAAGAGGTAAATTTAAAAAAAGAAATTTTTTGGATTCGGGATTCGTTCAAAAGACATACGATTATTTCTCTCGATTTAGCAGAAAGTTTAGTGTGGAGAGAAATAACGGGTCTTGGCATAAAAGAAGTTAAACTGTATACCAATTAATAAAGGAGAGCGAAAGATGAGAGAAGAAAGAATAGTTGTTCATCCTTTTGAACAGTTAAAGATTGAAAGCTATCAAAGTGTGGAAGAAGTAAATGAACATGCGTATATTAAAATGTCAGGTCAGATTCCATTTAAAAAGAAAGATGAGTATATGCACAAGGGGGAAAGTAATCCCTGGGTTCGGGTGATTGCTGTAGCGCATAAAAAAGAATACACCTTATTATATGGGATTATTGAAAACATCCGAATGGAAATAAAAAATAAAACGTGCCGTATGGAATTAGTGCTTCGGTCGGGAACGGTTCAGATGGATTGCAGAGAGAGAATGCGTAGTTTTCAATCTGAAAGCCTGACTTATAGTGAGGTATTGGATATATGTAATCAAAATTATAATGCTGACGGAATTATGTCAGTTGCAAAGGGAACAGCTATTAATCGATTTATTATGCAGTATCAGGAAACGGATTGGAATTTTATAAAACGGCTAGCAAGTATAAATCAGACGGTGGTGATTGCTGATAGTTCGGCACGGACTTCCCGCTATTATTTTGGACTTCCGGATAGAGAGAATACAATAAAAGGTGATAACATTGAATATGATACATGCTATGATGTGCAGGAATATTGGTTAAAAAAAGGCAAAAATTTAGAACTTTCACCAGTCGATGCTATGGTATATGTATGGACAAGCAGAGAAATTTATCATCTGGGAGATTGCGGATTGGTTCAGAATAAGCAGTTAATTGTGTGGAAAATTATTACGGAGATGAAAGGCGGCGTTTTGTATCACACTTACTATATGCGTACAAAATCAGGATTTAAAATACCCGTGATGTATCATACAGAAAACTCGGGAGCATCGCTATTTGGAGTTGTGAGAAATGTAAGTGAAGAGAAAGTACAGATAGAGATTTTTGGTGATGAAAATAGAGCGCAGACGGGGACGCGCTGGTTTCCGTATGCTACGGTATATTCTTCGGAGGATGGAACAGGTTGGTACTGTATGCCGGAAATAGGAGATAAAATCAGACTATATTTTCCAACAGAAAAAGAGCAGGACGCATATGTTATCAGCGCATATCATGAGGGGAATGGAGGATTAAGAACAAATCCGCAATGCAAGTTTTGGAGAAACAGGGAAGGTAAGGAGATACAGCTGGCTCCCGGAAGAATATTGCTGACAAATAATAACGGAACATATATTGAATTGTCTGATTCAGATGGAGTGGAGATTGTGAGTGGAGGTCCGGTAGTATTATCGGCAGGAGGGGCACTAAGAATCTCAAGTGCAAGTTCCGGTATAGAGTTAAGTGCACCTAATAAGGTAAAGCTAAAACAGGGAGACACTGAGATGAGCTTGGGAGGAGATTTGAATATGAGTGGGGCACAGATTAAACTATAATGAATGATAGTATAGATGAAAATAAGAAGTGATTCAGCGGCGAGGAAATATTATGGAGATAAGGATAACAGATAGTTTAAAGCTGCAATGTGAAATACCGTTTGTATCGATTGAAAAGTTTCAGTTTATATGGGAGCCCAATCAACATGCAGTTTTAAGATTGGAAGGTTACATAAATGGAAATGCACAATATATAACGGATAAATTATACGACAGTAAAATTAAAATATGGATAGAGAAAAAGCAAAGCAAAAGGATACTTTTCTGCGGATATTTAATAAAAATACACGAGTGCTCTGTTGGAAAAACAAAAAGAGTTGAGATACAAGCGGCATCGGGGTCATATAAGTTAGATCAGTGCATAGAATCGAAATCATTTCAGAATACAGGAAGTACCTATGCAGATATTGTTATGCAGACAGTTGAGAATGCTGGCGGTAAGGTGATTTGTACAGAGGGAATTAATAAAAAAATAAGTAAACCGGTAATACAGTATAATGAAACAGCGTGGGGATTTGCAAAGCGGATGGCTAGCCAGATAGGTGCATATTTGTTTCCTGACATTGAGACAGGAGGAATTAATCTTTGGTTTGGAATGAGGGAAGGAACTGTCGTTGCGAAATTTACGAAAACAGAATATGTAGAAAATATGTACCGGGAAGCTGCTACTAATAAAATGAAAAGTTATTATGAGATAGACAGTAAAGAATTTTATGAAATCGGTGATAAAGCAAAAATTTGTGGCTTGGAATTGCAAATCTGGGAAGTGAAAGCATCTTTTGAACGTGGGGAGCTTAATTTTAAATATATATTAAAGAAAAATGCTTCCATTTCAACCATATATCAGAACCAATTTGTAGGATTGGGATTACAGGGGACAGTTGTGGAAACAAGAAGAGAACAGATAAAAGTTGCTTTGGATATTGATGGAGGTAAATCTACAGGAGACTATTTTTACGATTGGTATCCGGAAACGGGTAATGCGCTTTATGCAATGCCAGAGATAGGAACTCGGGTACTTTTATACTTTAATAGTAAAGACGAAAGAGAAGGATTTGTATTGCATTCTCTGCCTAATTTTGTACAACAAAATACAGACTATAAAAATCGATATTTTAATACGAAAGAAGGAAATAACGTACATTTGTACAAAGACAGTGTAGATTTTTCTTGCCAGGGGAGTCATAATTTGGCTCTTGCAGATAGTTTTATTTCTGTGGGGAGTAGTGGAACTGTTAGTATTTCTGCACAGGGAAGTGTAAAGCTGAGTGCGCACAGGATTACAATCAGTACGCCGGATGAGTTGAATATATGCCAGGGATAGCGAGGAGAATAGCGATGGAATATTTTGATGAAGAGATTTTGGAGGCAAGGAGAGAACTGGAGCGTTTAAAACATACAACATTAGAAACAGGTATTTATGTGGGAGATGAATTAATTACTTTTACGAATATTACGCTGCCACAAACGAAAATTCATATATATCTGCCGGAACAGTTTATTGTTATGCCAGATTTGGTTAAAGATATGAAATATCCGTCAAAAAATGCGCCAGATTTAATCATTACCAGTTTGGACAGTATGGTGAATTTTGGGTTTAATATACTTTCTGTGTCTATGGAAGAAGGGGACACGAAAGCGATGAGCAGTCAGTTCCAGAATACGTTACGTAATGTTAATCCATCTATAAAGATTAAAAAGCAGGTAAATGATGTGACTACGGAACATGGAAATGAAATGAGTTGGTTTGATTTTAAAGGATATCTTATAGATGGACAAAATTATAACAGAATGTATCTTGTGAAGATGAGAGAAAGTGTGTTGCATGGAATTTTTAATTGTCCAATGCAATTTAAGGATGAGTGGGGAGATATAGCTGAGAAATGTTTTATGTCGATTGAGGAAGAATTATAACGGAATTTTCTATATAGGGGGAAGCGTCATGTCGAAAGAGAAGGTATACAAAAATGGAGATTCTATTATAGCAGGAGATTTTACTTTTGAACTGGAAGGAAATTGCCTTCGAAAGTTTTTGAAAGGAATTTTTAAAAAACAATACCAAGATATTGCGTGTGATATGATGGTGAAACACTATGCTTTTTACGAAGAGTTAAGTAAAGTAGGTATTGTAAAAGAAGAGGAGTATGTCACAAGAGAGGCTGTTATTCATTGTGATAAAGGAAGTAAAGATGTAAAATTAGATGCTTATGAAGATCATGGAATACTTGCTGCAAACGGGAAACCGCTTATGACATGCAACGATTGTGAAGTTAATAAGAATATCTATTCATTTGGTACTTGTAAATGTGGTGATATATATAGTGAAAGTCTGCCTCATCCAAGTGAGAAGGGTGAGCCGGATGAGCATGGAAATGTAAGGTATAAATGTATGCCTGTTTTATGTGGAAATTGGAAACAGGATACAGGGGATTTACTTATATCAGAAGGGGAAGAATTTGTAGAAGCATTACGTTCAGGAGCCTTTTTGACGTGCATATATGAAGGAAAAATAACAGTAATAGGGATACCGGAAAAAGAAACGGAAGAGAGGAAAAAAATACAAATATCTTCATGGCTTATTGCATATGAAGGTGAGCCGACACGAGTGGGTGGAATAGAAATAGATATAAAAACAGAAGAAAGAGAGAAATTGAAAGAGAATAATTTAAAAAGAGATGGAATTTCTGGAGTGGATTGGTATTCATATGAAGAATATACTACTGAAGATGGGAAGTTAACTATAAATTCATATGCTGCAGCTCAATATGAAAAAAAAGAGAAAATAAATGAAGAACCAGATGTCAATGGGGCATTTGTAACTGAAAGTGGAAGGTATTGGGTGGCAGTAGGTCCAGAAATTCTAAGTCCTGGATATAATGAGAAACCAGAAGAAGAACAGACGGTTTCAGATTATCAATTTGAATATGGCACAGAAATAGATGTAGTATTACAAAATTGTATAGATGGGAGTGAAGTTTATATTGAGTGTATTGTAGGGGATGTTAAAGCCCATACATATCCTGATGGAGTGTTTCAAACAGGAGATGTATATCCCCAAAGTTCAAATAAGGATGATGGAAGTAATCATAGAAATGGGTCATATATTGAATTCATCAATGCACCTAAAGTTGGAGAGAATTATATAAATGGAGATATGTCTGCTTATGTAGTGGTAGATATTATAGTGTATGAAAGGGATTGGTAGAATTTTGTGAAAAGAAAGATTATCAGTATCGGGATAGTAGTAATAGCCATTTTAGTGTTACTATTCTGTACTTGCAATTACAACGAAATAAAGAAAATCGAAATGAAAGAAAGTGAAGCGAAAGAAATTGGAACGAAAGAAATTGGAACAGAAGAAACCTCAATAGAATATACAAGCGAACAGGACGGCAGTATATTATGTGAGGCAATAAAGGAATTTGATTTTTCGTCGAAAGAATATCCGATTGATTGGGATATTTACACGCCTCAAATGGAACAGGAGTATAAGGAAGCTTTTTATATGACTATTACAAATCAGGTTCCGTTAGAATATGGGGAAGAGCAGGCTGTCTATTTGCGAGATTATCTTCGTGGTGTAGAGGATTTTGATGACATAGAATTTATTGAGCAATTTGTAAAAAATGGGAAGTTTTGTTTTATTGACTGTGATGGGGATGGACTTCCGGAACTGGTAATGGACATTGGCATAAATGGTTTCTGTATATTGAAATACCTTCCGGAAGAGCAAAAAGTCGAGAGTTATCACTGGCTAAATGAATATGAGGTACTTCTTGGTTCAAATCAGATAGGATATTGTAATCCTACAAGCGCTAATAATACCCGATATGGATATAAAATACTGGATGAGTCTGGAGAAGTGGAGAATCAGATATATTTTACTGTTTATTATGGGGAAGATAGAAAACAATATGAGATTTTTACATTCGGGAGTGAAAATATTGAAAAGATGAGTGCATATCTTAATCAGGAGCAATGGGATGAAGTGACGAAAGATTTTTTTGCAGCACTTGATTGGCCTGTTACTATGGTGTCGTTCGAGGAAGCTTTCGGTGAAGATTTTATTGGAAAAGAAGCATTGCCTGAAAATCCGGATGAGGCAGTGAGGATGTATGATGAATTCTTGGCAGGAGAAAGAGTGGTGGAAAACTCAAACGGCAGAACGATAGCAGATATAGATGATGGAAGTATGAGATATATGATATATGATATAAACGGAGATCATGTACCGGAGTTACATATTCAGACAGCAGGAGATTATTATATGCTTGCATATCGAAATAATGTATTATTTATTTTGCTTCATGAGCAAATGGAAGAAGCGTTAAAATATTATGATATTCGTCAAAATGGTGAAATTGTGTATATATACACAACAGAAAATAAAGAAAATTATTATTTTTGTAGATTTGAATTTTCTGGAAAAAGTTACAAAACAGCTAGATTTTACAGGAATGATAGGAATGGAAATAGCGTATGGGATGAGGATGATGAGTATGAGTGTAATGGAGATATTTGTACATTGGAGGAATGGCTTGATAGAGCAGGAGGATATTTATGTATCGACGAGAATGGAGAAGTGCAGATTTTGAATCTGATAGAATGGAAAGATTATAATTATGAAAAGTACGGGCAGAAGAAGTGCAGTTAAAGGAAAACCAGATAGAAATGTATCGTTTTTATTTGCGGGAAGGTTCAGTGTTGCGGGACAGCTATAAAATTTTTTCTGATATGTCAATGAAGTACGATACGGTGAATTTGGTTTATGCCGTAGTGGCGTGAATGGGGGAGAAGACGCTGCATCCAACTTCATAACTATTTAACAACTGGAATTCTGGAGTCCGACAGATATATAGTGAACTTGTTCGTGATAATATAACAGCGGAGTATACAGAATATGTTAAAGGATTGGAAAAGGGTATTCTAAAGAAAATCGCAGACCGAGAAGGAATAGATGTGGATAAAAAGGTAGACTTTGAGGCAAGTGAAAAAGGAAGGGATAGCAAGAGAAAGCCTAATCAAGAATATGTAATAATAGGAATTATATATGATAAATCTTGACATGGAGAGCAAAAAATATGAAAAAAATATTTTATAAAATAGGTTCGGCTTCCATTGTAATAGGATTAGTAATTTTTATGTGGTTTGCTAGCAAAGACATGCAAAGGGCGAAGATGACAGAGCAAGCGGTAACAGTGGAGAAGAGGGATGCATCAAACTCCAAGATGACAGAGGAAGAGGCGGCAAAGGCTGTTTTTTATTACATATATTCAGATTATGATTACAATTCCATGGTGACAGTTGGTATGACAAGTGAGGGCTTGGTATATACATACCAGACACCGGAACAGGGACCTACTGAAAATGAAATGCTCTATAGCAAAGGTTTAACAGGAGATGAACGATATTATATTTTTGCACATGATACGATGTATAGAGTAAATGCTCATTCATATAGATACGACTATAATTATCACACAGATTATGCTGTTAATAAGGAGACAGGTGAAGTTTTACAGGAGCGCCAATGGGTAGAGACGGATGAAGGGTATGAATTGATGTATAGTAAAGAATATGAAAATGTTATTACTCAGTTGTATTTTAATGAAAAAATTTCAGATGGGAAAATGACAGAAGAAGAGGCGGCAAAGACACTTTTTTATTATATGTATTTAGACAGTGATTATTACGATTATGATACGTTGGTTGCAAGAACAGTTCAGGGAGAACAGTCGATGTATGTATATCAGCTTCCGGGAGATGCGGAGTACCCTTATGTAAGAATTTTGTCATGCAAAGGTCTGACAGAAAATAAGCAATATTATGTTTTTTCATTTTATACGGAGTATTACACATCTACTGCTGAACCTTTTTTTACTCATTCCTCCTATTCTACAAGTTTTGCTGTTAATAGGGAGACAGGCGAAGTTCTGCAGGAATGGGAATGGAGTGATGATACAGAGCCTATGATGTTGTATAGTGATGAGTATAAAAGAGAGGTCAGTCAGTGAATGTGTTTGATATAAGTAGAGGAAAAGCGGTTAATAGAGAAGTATAGAGATGCATGACTGGGGGAAATATGAAAAGAGTATTTTATAAAACGAGTTTAGTTTTCGTTGCAATAGTAATAGGATTAGTAATTTTTATAAGGTTCTTTGTCAAAGATGTATATTTTTTCAGAATGACAGAAGGTGAGGCAGTAAAGATTCTTTTTCATTACATAAATTTCGGTTGTGACGATGATTATGATTCCATAGTGACCTCTGCTGTAGTACAGGGACAAGTGGTATACTTATATCAGACGCCGGAGCAAAAGAATAATCAGCATGAAATGCTGCAATGCAAACAATTAACAGATGATGAACGATATTATATTTTTTCACATTATACACAGTATGAAACGGATGCTCTTTCGTGTGGATATTACTATGAATATCATACGGATTATGCCGTCAACAGAGAAACAGGTGAAATCCTTTTGGAGCGTCAATGGCTAAAAAAAGGTGAAAGTTATGAAGTCATTTATAATAAAGAATATGAAAAAGAAATCATCCAAAAATATTTTAACGAGGATATTTCAGATGGGAAAATGTCGGAGGAAGAGGCGGCGGAAACTCTTTTTTATTATTTGTATTCGGCAGATGGTTACGACTATGATTTGATGGTTGCAAGAACAATTCAGCAGAAACAGTCGGTATACGTATATCAGCTTCCCGAAGAACTGCCTTGCATAAAGCAATTCCGTTGTAAAGGTTTGACAGATGATAAGCTGCATTATGTTTTTGCACATTATACGGCTTGTTATACTTACAGCTATGGACCTATGTTTATTTGCAATCAGTATAGCATGAGTTATGCTGTCAACAGGGAGACAGGCGAAGTAATTCCGGAACGGGAGTGGAGTGTTAAAGAGGCTGAATGGTTATATCGCGAAGAGTATGAAAAAGTGGTTAATCAGTGAAATGTGGCAGGGAAAGAAGAAAAGATGAATCTAGACCAACAGTTGAAGGGGATGGAAGTACGGTAGAATTTTTGGGGTATGATATTTTATTAAAAGATGGAAAGTCTAGTGTAAATGTAACTAATAATTATAACTTAATAGAGCTTATAGTTTATAATGGGGTGTAAAAATTATTAAAGCTGTCTACAAAAGGGTGGCAATGATTTGCAATATATAATAAATGCACCGAAAAGGGGTACCACATTATGAAAACGAATCTTGTAGTTTTATTACTTTTCTTATAAGGGAACATCATCTGATAAAGTTTTGGTAGATGTAGAAAGTGGAATATTACAGACAGGTATCAGATATCCGTATGCCACTAATGGAACGGAGTATGCAGCTGGCAATGTCGATATATCTGTAATCGAGTTTTGTCATTTGTCCACAGGTGGTATAAATTGTGACGATTATGAATTGGTTAAAGTGATTGCATATTTGAAGGAAGAACAGGAAGAGTGACGGAAGTGAAAAAGAGATTGGGTGAAGCAATTATTGTGGGGATGTTTCTTTTGATTTTAACAATAATATCATGCAGAATATATGGAATCAATATAGAAGGCAATAGAGAAAATGCTATAGTATCTGAAGAAAAGGATGAGAGAGAACAGCAGAAAGATACGAGAGAAACGATAGAAGAAACAGAGGAAACTTTTTCTGAAAGGCAAGTTTTAGGAGAAGGGGCGGAAAATCAATATTTGGTGTATGATAATTGGCATAGCATTGTAGATGAGGAAGAATGGGATATGCCCTATGCTGATAAGAAAACGTTTGAAACCGTTCGGTCTGCATATGAAGGGGTGGACTTCTTTGGGAAATTTGAAAAGGGAAATTTAGAGGTTTATGATGAATACAAGGAATTGTTTGGAAAATTGGTTCGAAATGAAGAAACCTTTTGGGATGAGGAAAGGGGAGAAGAAATCTATTTAAAGGATTATGTTTGGGGAGGTGACTATGATGCAAATGAAGCCGAATATTATTTTTTTGATGTGGATGGAGACTGTTATCCGGAGTTGGGGGTTGTACATAATTGCCAGAAATATATTTTCAAGTATGATTCGGAAGAAAAAAAATACATTTTATGGTATGAGTTAAGTACATGGGGGCATTTGATTGGTACTCAAAAGGTGCATTGGAGAACTCTTGAAAAATATTTTTCCTATTGTCAATTAGATGGAAATGGAGAAGATAAACGTATTACACTGTTTTATGCGGCTGGGAGTTCAGAGGGAAATATATATGTTGTCATGTTACCAAAGTATGAAGAAAAAGAAAAGAAGGTAGTAGTTACAGATGATATGAAAGAACAGGGGATGTTTGTGCGGTCTGACAGACAGTGGTATTTCAGGGTGACGGAAGAGCAGTATGAAGAATTAACAGAGACATATTGGGAAGCAGATTTTCAAGCA
>ERZ808024.781-NODE-781-length-11772-cov-3.652074_pt1 | contig 11772 bp, 8 predicted proteins | sample MGYA00380181_ERZ808024 | MGnify/ENA primary metagenome ERZ808024 (study PRJEB31490, sample SAMN06133413) | mouse gut metagenome | isolation source: Z2_1 | host: mice | place: China: Chengdu | collected 2015-05 ...
CGCAGGTCTTCTTTACAATCTCCACAGCCTCATCAAAGTCGATTCCTCGTATTGTCAGCAGCCGGATCAATTCTGGAATGATCATAGACGGATGTGTATCATTAATTTGAATCACAGCATAATCTGGCAGATCATGCAAAGTGCTCCCCTTCTTCACACACTCATCCAAAATCATCTGCGCCCCATTGCTGACCATAAAATATTGTTGATAAATCCTCAGCTTCCGACCTGCTTCATCACTGTCGTCCGGGTATAAAAACAGCGTCAAATTCTTCGCAATATCATCCTTATCGAAAGAAATTCCCTCTCCTACAATCCCTTCGTCCACACTCTCCACATCGAACAGATGCAGCCAGTTGGTGCGGTTCCGATATCCGGTCACGGCAATATCATACAACCGGGAATGTACAGTAAGACTGCCAAACTGCACCGGATAAGACACATCCCGACGAATCAGCCAGCTTTTTTCCGTAATCCATGGATTTGGCATCTCTTTTTGTAACTCATCCTTGAATTCTTGTTTAAACAATCCAAAGTGATAGTTTAAGCCAATTCCTGCGCCGTTGAGTCCCAACCCCGCCATGGAATCCAAAAAGCAGACCGCCAGACGGCCCAAACCGCCATTTCCTAAAGATGGTTCTAGCTCTACTTCCTCGATTTCACAAATATCCTTGCCATTCGCCGTCAGGATATCTCTTACCTCATCATACCATCCCAGATTGATCAGATTGTTCGACAAAAGCTTTCCGATCAAAAACTCTGCCGAGACATAATAGATTTTCTTCTTTCCTTCTTTGCTTTCCCGGTTAATCGCTTCCTTCTGCACCAATGCCAGCAGTGCTTCATATAATTCTTGATTGCTACACTGAGAAATTTCCTTACCACATTGTTTTTTTAAATTCTCTGTAATATTCATTTCTTCCTCCTTCTTGTTCGCTTTCCGAACAACCTTTTTGCATCGTTATTTTTAATTCTGATTATTTTTCCTGTTTTCTCTTTTTTCATGCGTTACTGCTCACGATTTCAAATTCCTTAAAGTTTTTTATTTCATTATAGTCCTCCCCTCAACCTTTTTCTTGCATTATCCTGGAAAACTATGGTACAATCCTATCATAATCAAGGAATCTTTTGGCAAAAAATGAGGATTTTATGAATATTATCGAGTATGAAAACTATCAAGAAAAGCTAAATCACCACAGCAGTCCGTTTCCTTATCTGACTTACCCCTGTTCCATTCCCCATGATTTTACACAAGTCCCTCTACACTGGCATGATGAAATCGAATTTGTCTATATTAAAAAGGGAACCGGCATGGTAGCTGTAGATTTTTCCAATCTGGAGGTGACTGCGGGAGATATTGTATTCATCTGTCCCGGACAACTTCATGCGATCGCTCAATTGGGACAGCATTCCATGGAATATGAAAACATCATTTTTCCTTTGTCCCTCTTAAATTCCCGTCAATCAGATACCGCCTGGGAAAACTGGCTGGCCCCAATTGCCCTTCGCTGCCATCATCTGATCGCTTGCCTCCATCACGATATGCTTCCTTATCCGGACATATCTTCTTGTCTGGATCAGATTGATGAAATACGTCGCACGTTTCCGGATGCCTATGAATTGCTTATTAAAGGAAAGTTGTTTGAGCTTTTTTATCTGTTGCATCACCATAATCTTGTGATAGCTCCCGGTTCTGTGGATCCGGTCCGTCACCGTTCTCAAGAAAAAGCTTTAGAAAAATCTCGTCAGATTTTAAAGTACATGGAACAACACTATCAGGATACTCTTTCTATAAAAAAAATGGCCGAAGCCGTAGGCTTCAGCCAATCTCATTTTATGAAATTTTTTAAAAATACTTTCGGAACATCTTTTACTGCCTATCTGAATGACTACCGTCTGACAATGGCATCGCGACTGCTGTTAGCCTCCGAAGATTCCATCCTAACGGTAGCTGCAGAATCCGGTTTTGAAAATCTCTCTTACTTCAACCGGCGCTTTAAAGAACGATTTGGTATAACCCCCCGTGAATTCCGTCAACAGAACATGCCCGAATCCGGAGATCAGCCCCGATAAAAATCACATCCACAGCGCCCATGCTCCTTCACCTGGTAAAGGGCGCTGTCTGTATTCCGATACAGATCGTCCGTAAAGCCTTCTGCAGAAAATGCCACTCCTACACTCAGAGAAACCTCTGGCAAACCATCCTCAGGATTCTTCAGAATACGATTAATATTTTCTACCTTATCCCGGATCAATGTTTCCTGCTCTGGCAATGCATCTACCATAATCACTGCAAACTCGTCTCCTCCCAAGCGCACCACATAATCATTGGAACGGAAATTGTCCCGCAAAAGTCCGGCTACTTTCTTCAATACCAGATCCCCTGTTTCATGGCCATAGCCATCATTGACCTGTTTAAACTTATCTACATCAATCAACAATAACGCCATCGGGATCCGCTGTACTTTCAAAATCTGGCTTAACTGATCAAAGCCGCCCCGATTGATTACTCCAGTAAGCGGATCGTGATCCGCTTTATGTCGCAGCATCGCTTCATTCGCTGCATTGATTTCATAAATATCATTGTAGGTGAGAGCCAGATATTTGAACTCATAGGCCCCGGCAATCTCTAGCATTTTATCCTCTTTGATACAACGGATATAAATCTGCAGGGGTTTCACAATCAGCATGATCACCATCACAAATGTAACAAGATTTAGCACAAACAAGATGCTAATATAAATCCTTTGTCTTGCCATGCTTTTTTCTAACACATGAGCACTCTGCACTTGATTTTGACGAGTTGTTTCTATGGCATTGCTAAAAAAATAGGAAATATTGCTGGTGATCAGCGCCTTGGCATCCTGGTAAGCAGATCCAAATACCAAATCTTTGGCTTTATCTTGCATCGCCTCCGGATCCAACTGCTGATCTTCTTTTGTCAGTTTCAACTCTTTTATCTCCTGCGGCATCGTTTCCATGTCCTCTCCCATTGCCACTGCCGTCAGCTTCATGGCATAAAACTCCCGCTGCATTAAGTCATTCGACTTTTCCAGCGCCAGCTCCAGATAATGATGTGCCTCTGGATTGTCCTGGTGTCCTTCCAACTCTTCCACCGCCTGATCCCGTCGCCTGGTTACATGCAACTCCGTAAAATAATCTTGTAATTGTTTCAGCTCTGCCGTCTCTGCATATAACCGTGCTTTCATGGTCAGATAGTCCGATCCTTCGGTTACAAGATCTGCGGCTTTCATACATTCGATATAATGATCCACAGCATGACTCAAGTTCTGATATCCTATAGAAACACGAATCGTCACAAAAATGACCATCACATATAAAATACAGGCCGCCAGAATCATTCCATAATTCATAGTACGGATCCGAATTCCTTTTATACTCTTCTTTTCTCTGCTCTCCATTTTATTCCCCTTTTATCTGCTCCAATCATGTAGATCTTGTTTTACATCCTCAATCATCTGCCCCATATCCTTTACATACCGGCTATCGGGATCAATTTTCTCCCACAACCGATAGGCCCTGGTAGCACTTACTTTGTCCCAACTCATTGCATTGCCTGCACAATAATCATAATACAATTGTCCATACAACTCTACCATCTCATCCTTCAATTCCTCAGGAATGGCGCGAAGCGTCTTTCTCGCCTGCTCCTCTACAATTGCCTTCATATATTTAGGCCCATATTCTTTGAATTGCAGAAGCTTTTCATCTTTACTTTCCCGTTGGCTGGCAAATCTCTCTATATCAGCCTGGACCGTCTCAAACCTCATTCCACCTTCTGCCTGCCATTCCAAACGACCATATTGACAGGGAGGGATGCTGTAAGGTGATAAAACAATCTCCTGAATCCCATAAGCATCCTCTGCCACTCCTGGTTCTGATTTATGCTTCTTAATCCGTTGCGCATGCAGATGTCCGCTGATATACAGAGGAATCTCATACTTCTCAAACAACTGGACAATCTCGTCATGATTTTCCATCGTACATTCTGTAGTATATAACCGGCTTTCGGAAAGCAAGTTATGATGGCCGGCAGACACTACTGTGATTCCCTGTTCTCTGGCCTGTTTCAGATAGCCTTCCAGCCACTCCATTGTCTCTGGTTTTAACCTTCCATTGACATGATTGTAGTCTTCATACTGACAAGTATCCAGCATCAGTATCCAATGAGTGTCGTCCAGAGCATAAAAATAACTAAGAGAAGCTTCATCTCGGCTGAATGCCTGATCATAGCCAAATTCGTGATAAATAGCAAAAAAATCCTCCGCATTCTCAAGATATTCTGCAGATTCTCTTTGATTTCCAAAATAAGTAGCGGCGTTTCGATTCTTAATATCATGATTACCAGGAATCACCAATACCGGAACGCCTTCCTCTGTCACCTGGTGCAGCTTTTCTGCTAGTCCCAGATGATTCTCTCGCTCCCCGTTCAGCGTAATATCCCCCGTCAAAATCAGCGCCGAGGGTTTGTCTGTTATCGCTTCTTCTACCAATGTATCGATCAAAATGTCACTGTACTCACTGATCTTTCCATCATCCTGCGCCACCATCTCCCAAAATGCGCTCCCACCATCGTGCGTCTTTCGACTGATATAATGAAGATCCGACGCCAGCATCAAAACTGGAACACGATACAGCTCCTCTTCTTCCCCTGTGTCTGTCTCTTCCTCTTCTTCCCACCATTCTTTTTCATAAAAAGGATAGCCCGGCTCCTTAGAAGATGACTCTGGCGATGGCTCTGCCTCTGACTCTACTGCAGACGATGGCTCTGGTGTTTCTTGCCATCCCGATTCCGATTCCGGAGTTACCGCTTCCGAAGATACCGGCGGCTCTTCTCCCTGCTCCTTGTCTGGTTCCACCAATCTTTCGGTCAACCTTACAATCAAAAAACAACCAATAATCAACAGCAGATAAATCAGGAGCGGTATGTATTTTTTGAATCTCATAATCAAGCCTTTCTTTTCTGTACGCGAAAGATCATATCATATTTTTGTCGAAAATGAAAGACCATCAGAGAAAAGATGTGCCACGAAGAAATGGACATGGCACATCTGACATTTTTCCATTTTTCCGTGGCGACTTTGCTGACAGACTTTAAAATCAGCAAATTATAATAATTCATTGACACAAATCGCACCATACGGGCGAATTGTCATGCGATAAGCACTACCCTCTCCTAATTTTTCTTCTATATATGTTACATACTCATCAACCAGATCATTCGGCAACATTGCCATAATCACACCGGCAAAACCACCACCATGGACCCGGCAGGCGCCCCGCTTTTTCTCAGCAATAAACAATTCTGTCAAAGCCAAGGCTATCGTAATCCCCTGTTCCTGATAATTACCATTGGTAAAACAATTCTGAAGCCATTTCCAGGAGGAATTACCAGATGCCGTGATTTCTGTCAGGAAATCCGCGAAACGTCCCTCTTTCAAAGCGGCAACCTCTGCCTCCACCCGCTTATTCTCCTCAAAGAAATGCAAAGCACGCATCACCGAACGATCACCGGCAAACTCCCGCACGCCCTTCAGCTGTCGGAGTACTTGTTCTTCTGTAATCTCTGCACAGACTTCTTTGCCAAAATATTCTGCCACTTTTTTCATCTCTTTGGGAATCGAAGAATAATCAGCGCTTAAATCAGCATGTCCTTTGCCGGTCTGTACAATAATCAAGCTGTGATTTTGGGAAGCAAAATCGAAATCAATCGCCTCCACCACCGGAGTTGCCGGATCCAAAAAATCAATCGTAATCAAACCGCCAACGGCACAAGCCATCTGATCCAAAAGCCCCGACGCCTTGTCCCAGTAGACATTCTCTGCATATTTTCCCACATGTGCATATGCTACGGTATCCATACTTCCATTATTGAAAAATGTATTGATCATCGAACACAAAAGCATTTCAAAAGCTGCTGAGGAACTGACCCCGGCAGAACTGATCACATTGCTGGTAATATAGGCATCAAAACCACCGATCTCATAGCCAAATTCCCGGAATCCCTGCAACAATCCTCTCACCAGATCTTCGGTTCCCGCTTTTCGTTCACTGGAAGTCAGATCCGTCAAATCAACACTGAACTCCTGATTAAATGTCTCACTAATCAGATTCACTCTGGAAGTGCCATTCTTTGCTGCAACCCCTACACAATCTAGATTGATACTTCCTGCCAGCACCTTTCCCTGATTATGGTCGGTATGATTCCCGCTAATCTCTGTCCTGCCAGGAGAAGAAAACATCAAAATATCCTTATCCCCATAAGCTTTTTTAAACTTCTCTATCATATCCCGGTAACGGTCCGTATTCTTCTCTGCCTGCTCCTTGCCATAAAGCTTTGTCATCAATGCCTTTGCCGGTGCCTCTTCCAGTATCCGTAATGTTTCTTCTGCCTTCATGATTCTCCTTTCTGCGTTTTCCGGGTTTTTGTTCGTAATTTGCATGTTTTTGCCCCGAAACTGCCACGGCCTTTATGCCGTTATCATTGTGAAAAGTATATCACAGCCAAGGGGGATAGACAATAGAATTTCCAGGACTTTTTATACTTTTATCCGCTTCCGGGATTATTCCTGTCAGGAGAATATCTCTGGTTATTCCAATGTCATTGAGATAAGGAAACGAGAAGCCTAGTCCAGGAAATGAGGCGAGAACCAACGACAAACCGTCTGCTCCTTTTTCCGGTTTCGAGATTAAGAATTCCTAAAACCCCTGACTTTTGCTAAAAACGAAACGAAAATATACAAACTCACTTCGCTCAAACAGTGTATATTTTCGTTTCAACGCCAAATTCAGGGATTTAAGGACTTCTAAATCTCTACAAAGTCAAAATTCCGCAGACGGTTTGTCGTTAGTTCTCGCCTCATTTCCTGGACTAGGCTTCTCGTTTTCTTATCTAAATGACATTGCTGGCGAGAGTGGTTCCAGTTCTCCTGATATGACAATTATTTGATATTATTTCTTATATTTTTCCGCCCCCTTGTAAGTGATAATTCCCTTCTTGTCCGTGCAGTAATACATATCATCCGCATCCTTGGTATTCTTTGCGTTCTTCATGATCTTTCCGGACGTATTCACCAGATACTGTTCCTCCTTGTAGGTAACAGCCTCACACTTAGAATCCTTGTCCGCCTTTAGCTTCCTTCCCATCACATAAATGGCATTCTCCTCTATACCATCCGCCCCGGCCCCCTTATGAGAACCGGACTTGCGGAAACGGTACTGGTATTTCTCCCCGTCAATCTCCAGGGTTGCCTCCCCTGTCTTCATGGCTCCTTCCTTGGGGGAATCGCCAAAGTAATATACATACACCCCTTCCTCCGATGATTCCGGAATATCCGCCTCGTTTTCAATCTTCTCTGCGCTGGCAATGGTGCTGCCATTGTCTTCAAAGGTAATCTTGTACAAGCCGTGAAGCATCTTTCCATTGCGATCAAACCCATACTTGTGCCCATTGATTGTTTTTATCTGGGCCTTTGCTACATCACCCTTTTTATCCGCATAAAACCAGTGGGCCTCATCATTGTTATAGGCCTCGGCATCCACGTTTTCGCCGGGAACTGCCCGAAACCAGCCTGTAGCCAGCCAGGTCTTATCCTCCTCGTTATAATACCGGTTGACAGCATTGCCAGGCGTTGCGTTGGAGCCGGTGGCCACATGCCAGTCAAACTGGGCGGCCCCATACTCGTTGAACCGATACTTCTTTCCGTTAATGGTCTTGTTATCCGTATCCGCTGTCTTTTTTCCGTTGGACTTAAAATAGAACCAGTATCCGTCTCCATTCCGGTTTGTGTCCTCATCATTGACCGCGGTCAGGTATTTCCAGCCTGTGACTACCTTTCCGTCATCCGGCTCCCCTGCATAATACACCCCGCTTTTCCAGGCATCCTCTTCACTGATCATTTCCCCGTTTTCACTGATCCAGCCGCTCATCATGCGTCCGTTCTCGTCAAAGATGTAGCGGTTCGTGCCGGCCTTAGACGAAATGCTTATGAGTTTTACCCCACTGGCCCCCGAAGGTTTTTTCACTGCCTTTCCATTTCCCTGGAAATAGTACCACCACTCATCCGGCTCCCCGTCCGAAGGAGAATCATTGGGAACCGACCGCCATTCATTGGTAACCGCCGCCCCGCTGGAATTCATATAGTAAAAATCACCGTTTACCTCCACCAGCTGGTCCTTCACCATCTTTCCCTCACTGTCCAGATAATACCATTTGTTACCTGACTTTTTCAGCACATCTGCCGCCTTGTCCCCGCTGTTATTATAATAGACCCATGTGCCGCTTTCCTGCACCCAGCCTCCTGCTGCCATGGAGACCATAGAGCCTCCTGCCGACACTGCCATAACCAGACACGGTACAACCAATAATTTCTTCATACTTTATCTCTCCTTCCATCATGTCTTATTGATATCTCCCAAGCTCCTTGGGATGTCTCTATCCTAATCCTTAAATCTAACCAGATCCTAAACCAAATCTAACAAATTCTAAACTCCTGTTTTCAGGCAAAAGAAAAACAGCCCGTCACAATAACCGGCTGTTTTCCTGTCCTGAAATACGGTCTGCCAGATCGTTCAGCTCCTGAACCTTTGCGCTTATCTTATCCAGGTATTGAGACACTATCTCTGAATCCTTGTTCTGATTTTCCTGAAGCACCTCCACATAAACCTTAATCGCTGTCAGGGGCGTCCTCAGCTCATGGGATACCTCCGTAACCAGTTTCCCATTGAGGCGTACCGCCTCCTCCTTGCGCTCCATCTGTTCCCTTAAAGATTTCCTCATGCCGTCAAGCCCTCTGGCCATGGACGCCATTTCATCCCTTCCCCTCACCGTAATCTCATACTCCAGGTTCCCGGTCTCCAGAATCTGGATTTCCCGGTCAAGCTGGCAGATATAACGGATGAGCCGGTGGACTTTTGCCATGACAACCCCAATCATGACAATGGCACACAACACAATCTCAGCAACCGTGGCATACATATGGAACTGATAACTGTAATACCCTGTCAGATACACATACCCTGTCTGGTCTTTAAACTCAACCAGGTGATAAGCCTCATAATCCTCATAATTCCCACTGACAGATAATACGGGAAGTTCCTCTCCCTCCGGATAATCCGAATCATACAAAAGAACCTCACCCTTATAAATCTGCACGGATACCAATTCCTGCTTTTTCACCCATTCCCCAATCCGGTCCGTCTCCCCAATGGAAATCCCATTTTCCCGGATATAGCTCTGCAGATTCTTAAGCCTGCGGTAATTTTCCTTTCTGGCATACCCGCTATGGGAAAAGTAAGAATCCAGGGCAATTCTCCCCACAGACTGCAAAAACAGAAACAGCAGGACTGCTCCTGCCACAGCCAACATCATCCGTATCCCAAACCGAACATATAGGGAATGGGGAATCCCGTCTCTCTCACCCGCCAAACCGATACCCCCTGCCCCACACCGTATGGATATACACCGGTTCTTCCGGACATTCCTCAATCTTTACCCGGAGTCTTCGGATGTGAACCATAACCGTACTGTTGCAATTATAAAAATAGGGTTCATTCCAGATACTCTCATACAGGTTCTGGGCAGAAAATATTTTTTTCGGATTCTTTATCATAAGGAGCAGAATCCGATACTCTATATCCGTTAGATTCCCATGCCGTCCCCTCACCCACACCTCATTATATTTCCGGTGAATGCGAATCCCTCCTGTTTCCAGGTATTCCGACTCCTCCTGCCCCTCCACATTCTCCTTTCCCCTATACTGGTGATACCTTCGGATCAGCGCCTTTACCCTGCCCAGAAGCTCCGCATAGGAAAAAGGCTTTGTCATGTAATCATCCCCGCCTGCGATCAGCCCTACCAGCTTATCCGATTCCCTGGCCTTTGCAGTCAGAAACAGAACTGGCACATTAGATATCTTTCGTATCTCCTCACAAGTCCGGAGCCCTGACATTCCCGGCATCATAATATCCAAAATTACCAGGTCCGTATCTTCTGTCAAAAGCTCCAGTCCTTTCGCTCCATTTTCCGCCTCCGTGACTGCATAGTTCTCATTCTCCAGAAGGATACGAACCGCCTCCCGGATATCCTCATTGTCCTCAATCACCAGGATTGATCCTCTCATCATAAAATATCCCTCCTATCTTCCTCACTCATTTCGTATGGCAGCCAGGGGGCTTAGGGCCATCGCCCTGAGGGCAGGGAAAAAACCTGCCGCCATACCCACCACAACCGAAAATACCAGAGCTGCCAAAGACAGCCACCAGGGTATCTGGGAGATTGCTCCCCCTGCCCCGATTCCCATGGATTCCAGTTTCAGCAAACGGTTCATCCCATACGAAATCCCATAGCTTACTATCACCCCTGTAACGCCGCCTAAAAATCCAATAAATGCCGATTCCAGCAAAAACATATTCCGTATGGTTCCCAGGTCACAGCCCAGCACCTTCAGTACCCCAATCTCCTTTGTACGCTCATAGATTGACATCATCATGGTATTGGCAATCCCGATTGCCGCCACGATCAGGGATACAGCGCCGATTCCTCCCAGAACCGCCTGAATCATGCCGGACTGCTTCTCTGTCTGTTCCAGCCATTCGATATTGCTGGAAGCCTGATAACCGGCCTCATTTAACTTTTCCTGTACTTCCCGTACATGTTTCACATTGTCTACATTCACCTCAATGGTGTTGTAGACAAAGTAAGGGTACGCCTTCCCCTTTTTGGTCGTTGGCTGCCCCGGAATCGGCTTTTTCTTAAAAATCCACTTCAGCTGCGCCTTTAAAAGGTCGATATCCCCATAAATCGAATAGGAATACTGAAAATTTTTGTTCTTGCTGCCATCTACAATCCCCTCCGTCTCAATCAGATACTTTTTCGGTGGCTTCACCTGCTGGTTCGCCTGCGCCCCATAATAGCTGTCCGCGTCAAAGGTGACAAACACCGGTTTTCTCATTAAATCCACATCTGGCAGCCTGTTGGTATCATAAAATCCCTTTTTTGTCTTGCGGTGGGTAAAATTTTTCAGGACTTCATTGCCATAAATTAGCCTCAGCCCCTCCCCCGCCGCTGCTGCTTTCCTGTTCTTTTGCATGGGAATCTGGTCCAGATACTCCCTGGGAACCCCGTTCAGCGGCACATAGGACGCTTCATAGGCTCCCTGCCTCAGCATGACGGAAAGTTGCAGCATGGGGAAGACGCTTTCTACATGCTCCATACCGACAAACTCCTTTACCGTCTCATCGGTCAGCTGCTTCGGTTTCTCCTTTCCGTTATCTCCCCCATATCGTTCCATAACTCGTATGGTAGTCAGGCTTCCCGAAGATTCCACCAGCTCCCGGCTTCGTCTCTGTAACCCCAGTCCCAAGGAGATCATAACCACAATAGAACCCGTGCCAATGACCACCCCCAACACCGTCAAAAGGGTTCTCAGACGCCTCCGTTTTAAATTGTTAAGACTTATAGAAAGCAAATCCCCAAATCTCATACTGTCCACCACACCTTTCAGGCCGTCTTTTAAGATGTCTAACCTGAATCAGTGTACCAGAAAAATCTTAACCGTTTCTGAATCGGTCCTTAAGGATTCTGAATCGGTGCTGCCCTTATGTATCTCGATTTCCGCCACCACAAACCGCTCCAATGTCATTTAGATAAGTAGTGATAAAAGGTACGCCAAGAAAGAGGGGAGAGAAGCAATCGAAAATGTTCTGTGGGTTTTAGGACTCCTAAATCTCTATAAAGTCAAAATCCACAGA
>ERZ808024.786-NODE-786-length-11694-cov-3.962124_pt1 | contig 11694 bp, 8 predicted proteins | sample MGYA00380181_ERZ808024 | MGnify/ENA primary metagenome ERZ808024 (study PRJEB31490, sample SAMN06133413) | mouse gut metagenome | isolation source: Z2_1 | host: mice | place: China: Chengdu | collected 2015-05 ...
TCAAAAAAACAAGCAGAATATCTAGCACTACAAAACCAGATTAATCCTCACTTTCTTTATAATACATTAGAAGGCATTCGAAGCGAGGCTCTCTTAGCCGGACTGGACAGTATTGCAGAAATGACGGAAGCATTGGCAACTTTTTTCCGCTACACAATCTCTCAAGTGGAAAATCTGGTGACATTAGAAGATGAATTAGCTAATATTGAGAATTATTATTATATCCAACAATTCCGTTTTGGCGAAAAACTCGCGCTACATATTGAATATGATCATGATGATGAGCTGGATGAATTAGAAATTCTCCAATTTCGGCTTCCAAAACTTACGCTCCAGCCTATTGTAGAAAATTCCATCTATCATGGAATCGAACGAAAAATCGGAAAAGGAAACTTGGTAATTCGTATTTGCATCAGCAATGAGTGCCTGCGTATTCGAATCTCTGATGATGGTATGGGAATGACAGAAGAAAAATTAAAATTACTTAACGAAAAAATGCGACGGCTTACCCTGGATGATGTCCAGGAACCAGAAAATAGCAGAAAAGGTGGCATTGCTCTTGTCAATGTAAATAATCGTATTAAACTGCTTTTTGGAGAAGAATATGGTATTACCTTTTATAGCCGGGAAGGAGCCGGAACCGATGTCTTGATCACTTTGCCATTGGTATGTGAATCATGAACTCCTGTGAGAGTAACAGTGACATAGAAAGAGGAACCTATGAAGCGGGAATTACTACGAATGAATCATGTAAGTTTAATTCAAAATGGAGAATCTTTATTGGATAATTTGAATTTTCAGATGTTTGCCGGAGAAATCATGGGCCTGGTTGCCGGACGTAACCGAGGATATGACCAGTTAATTCAACTTATATGTCAAAATCTTCCCATTTCTTTTGGAACTGTCTGGTATGATGGTCAAATCGTCAACACGTATTCCCATAGCAGTGGAACATTCAACCGGATTTATGTAATCGAACAGATGAGTCATCTGGTTGAGGGACTGAGTGTAGTAGATAATTTGTTTGTCCTTCGGAAGGGATTTAAAAAATATTTTATTAATGAACGTGTCCTCCGAGAACAAGCAAACAAATTTTTTGGAGAAAACGGACTCAAAGTTAATGTAAATAAACGTGTGTCTGCTTTAACTCCTTTAGAACGATGTCTGATCGAATTAGGAAAAGCACTGCTTATGGGCTGTAAACTGATAATTATTGATAATCCAGGAAATTTTTTAAGTCAATATGAATTGATGCAATTCCAGGATATGTTACGTTTAGTACAAAAGAACGGCGTCTCTATTCTTTATATTGGCAATCATCATCAAGAAGTATTTCTCATCGCCGACCGCACTTCATTATTTTTCGATGGCCGGATTATCAAAGTTTTTGAACGTAATGAAATGACGGATGAAGGGATTTCTCCTTATATTACTGACTGGTATCTTCCTGGTTCGCAAACAAATCCGGAGCAGGAAGATGGCGTTTTACATTTTCATAGTGTTCACGGAAAAAATCTCCATGGTCTGCGTTTTGTTCTTCATCGGGCAGAGTGTCTTACCATTCTAGATATGGATAATCGGATTGCTGAAGATATTTTATCTTTAATGACTGGAACTGGCATATGCTTCCAAGGCCGGATTACTCTGGATCATGAACCATATACACCGGAACGAGCCGCCGATTATCTGAAAGCTGGAATCGCTGTAATTCCCAAGGACTGCTCAAAATCGTTATTATTTCATGAACGAAGTTATATGGAAAATCTGACCTTTCTTCTAGACAGAAAGTTACAGCAAAGTTTCATTCCTGAAAAAATCTATCGAAGTATTAAAAACGAATTTGGTCCCCTTGTTGGTGACTTCATTGAAGAATCTATAGTTACTCATTTACCATTAGAAGAACAAATTGCTTTAGTATACTACCGAATTCTCCTTTTTCATCCTCGTGTTCTGATATGCATTCAACCACTGGCTAAAGGAGACATGATTATTCGGTTGCGAATTCTGGCATTGCTGCAGGAAATTCTAAAAACGGGAACTGCCATATTGATCATTACAACTAATGTTTCTGATACCTTAATGATCTCGGATCGATTATTGATTGTCGAAAATGGAACTTGTGTTGCTTCTTATAATAAAAACGAATTTGACCAAGTGGATTGGTAATGAAAAATCAAAAGATTGTCCACCTTAACCGAAAGAATGCCCTCTTTTTAAGTTCTTTTTATCATGTTATACTAATTTTATGTGAAGGATAATAAATCTATGAAAGAATACATTGGTATTGATATCGGAGGAACTAAATGTGCCATAGTTCGCGGAAATGAAAAAGGGCAAATTTTAGAAAAAATCCGTTTTATCACCAAAGATAAAACAACAACTCTGCAAGAACTTTTCAAAGCCGTACGACACCTCTGGTCTGAACAAGTAAAAGCCATCGGTGTCAGTTGTGGAGGTCCTTTGGATAGCAAAAGAGGAATTATTTTAGGGCCTCCCAATCTACCAGGTTGGGATTGTGTTCCTATCACAGAGTTATTGACACAACAATTTAACGTACCAGCTTATCTGGAAAATGATGCCAACGCCTGTGCAATGGCTGAATGGCATTTCGGCGCCGGACAAGGTTGTAAAAATATGGTCTTTCTTACCTTTGGAACTGGACTCGGTGCCGGTCTCATATTTAATGGAAAACTATATCGAGGCGCATCCGGCATGGCTGGCGAAGTAGGTCATATCCGACTTTTTGAACATGGTCATGTAGGATTTGGCAAAGCTGGTTCTTATGAAGGTTACTGTAGTGGCGGAGGTATTGCTCAATATGGCCTTGGCAGCGCCGCACAACTATCCGAATTGGCAGTTGCTGGAGACACTTCTGCTATAAAAATCTGGGAACAGACTGGGCAATACTTGGGTAAATTGATCGCAATCTTGATCGATATCTTGAATCCAGATCGAATTGTAATCGGAAGCATTTTTATACGCTCCGGACAATTTATGGTACAAGCCATGTATCAGGTATTAGAGACCGAAGCTCTTTCTACCAGTCAGAAAGCATGTACTATTGTTCCTGCTGGTTTAGGAGAATCTTTAGGAGACACTGCTGCTCTCTGTGTAGCCATGCGCATATGTACTTGAATGTTTTAATACACTTTAGCAGCCAGTCTTAATGCAGAAAAAGAAAGTGGGGAAACAGATGGGAGAAGTAATTGTTTCTATGAAAAACATTGTCAAAACCTTTCCCGGTGTAAAGGCTCTTGATAATGTAAATTTTGAACTTCGTTCTGGAGAGGTTATGGCACTCCTAGGTGAGAATGGAGCTGGAAAATCCACCTTGATGAAAATTCTAAGCGGTGTATATACAAAAGATGGTGGATCGATGGAAATATTTGGCAAAGAATATGATAATTTAACTCCTAAACAGGCCCAGGCCGCTGGCGTAGCAATTATTCATCAGGAATTAAACATGTGCCGTCATTTGTCGGTGACAGAGAATATGTTTTTAGGCCGTGAAAAAGTCAATGGAATGATTCTAAAAAATAGTGAAATGGAAGCCGAAGCTGCCGATATTCTTGGCCAACTGAAAATCGATATTGATCCTCGACAAACAGTAGGTGATCTTCCTGTTTCCAAACAGCAAATGGTCGAGATTGCAAAGGCATTATCAATTCATGCCAAAATTTTAATTATGGATGAGCCTACCTCTTCCCTGACTGCTAAGGAAATTGATGAATTATTTCGGATTATCCGTAAATTGAAAGCTGATGGCTGTGGTATTGTTTATATCTCTCATCGTTTGGAAGAACTACAATCCATTGTGGATCGAGTAACAATTATGCGAGATGGACAATATATTACTGACGGCGAATTTCATTCTATGACCATGGATCAAATTATCGCTAACATGGTTGGTCGAGAGATAAAAGAACAATTTCCGCGGGTTTCCTGCACAAAAGGGAAAAAGATTTTTGAAGTGCGGAATCTGAATGCTGGAAAATTGGTTCGGGATATCAATTTTTCTCTTTATGAAGGAGAGATTGTTGGCTTTGCCGGATTGATGGGTGCTGGCCGTACGGAAACTACCCGGGCAATCTTTGGTGTTGATCCCAAATCAAATGGTCAAATTTTTCTAGATGACAAAGAAATTTCTATCCAATGTCCTATGGATGCTATCCGCGCTGGTATTGTTTTGGCTCCAGAAGACAGAAAAAAAGATGGACTTTGCACAAAATTAAGTATTCGTCATAATTTGGCTCTCCCCAATCTTGATCTGCTTTGTAATGCTATGGGCGTGATCCGCGGCAGTAAAGAGGACCAGCTTTGTGAAGAAGCCGTTCGAAATCTGCTTATTAAAACTCCCTCTGTGGAAATCAATGCTGCGAATCTTTCCGGCGGTAACCAACAGAAAGTTGTCGTCGGCAAATGGCTGGCCCGTAATTCTCGTGTAGTCATATTTGATGAGCCAACCAGAGGAATTGATGTGGGTGCTAAGGTAGAAATCTATAATCTGATGAACAAACTGAAACAAGAGGGCATTGCTGTCATGTTTGTTTCTTCCGAAATGCCAGAAGTTTTAGGAATCGCGGATCGGGTAATCGTTATGTGTGATGGACGCATCACCGGAGAAGTGATGGCACGGGATACTACCCAAAATGAAGTATTGAAATATGCTACCGAATTCGAAAAGAAACAACAGGCAAGTTAAAGGGAGGATAAGAACAATGAAAGAAAATAAGCAAGGCACTTTCAAACGGCTTTTAGGAACTCGTGGAATGGGAGCAGTAATTACTGCTTTTGCTGGATTAATTATTATTTATGTCGCTTTCGGTATCATTGACCGCAATGTATTTTCCGGACAAAACGTAATGAATTTGCTTCGTTCCATGTCCAAATACCTGCTAATCGGTGTTGGTCAAAGTTATCTGCTTATTACTGGAAATATTGATCTTTCCATCGGTTCCATGGTTGGTATGAGCGCCATGATTTCTGCAACCTTGATGACCATGGGTATCCATCCAATGATTGCTATCGTAGTTGCCTTAATCTGTTGTCTCTGCTGTGGTGTAATCAATGGCATTCTGGTTGGCAAATTCAAATTACCACCATTTATCGCTACTTTAGGTACCATGTTTGTATCCCGTGGTGCCGCCTATATGGTCAATAACAACCGGAATACGGATGCCATAGCTACCGGAATAGGCAAAGAGGCAGGCGATCGCTTTCAAAACTTTTTTTACTACGGTAAAACTTTAGGAATTTTTAATACCTTTTGGATTGCGTTAATTTTGTTTCTGGTATTCTTCTTTTTATTATCTAAAACCCGGACCGGACGACATATCTACGCCATCGGTTCTAATGTTGACGCAGCAAAACTTTCTGGAGTAAATGTTGTCAACACCACTATCAAAGCATACTTGGTAAGCGCTGTATGTGCTTGTGTGGTAGGACTAATCCTCTGTGCCCAGGCTGGTATGGGAAACATGGAAGCGGGAAATATGTATGAGATGTACGGGGTTGCTGCTGGTGTAATCGGAGGAATTTCTCCTCTTGGAGGAACGGGTTTATTGTTGGGAACTTTTGCTGGTGCTGCTGTATGGCAAACCCTTGAGAATGGTCTTAATATGATTGGTGCACAAGTGGGTATTCAGCGTTTGGTTATTGGTATCATTGTTGTCTTTTCTGTTCTTCTTGATGTGGTAGTTCGTTCTGGAAATTTCAGGAAGAAAGCAAATTCATGATATTTAACCGTTCTTTTTATAAACGGTTAATTATAAGCTCTTTCAACTAATAAAAAGGAGGATGTTTTTTATGAAGAAAAAGTTACTTGCTATGTTTAGTTGTGCTGCTCTTCTAGCTGCATCTATCACTGGTTGCAGCAGTTCTAAACCCGCAGAGAGTGCCGCTGCTTCCGCAGGAAGCGAAGCAGCTCCCACAGAAAGTGCAGCCGAGACTACGGCTACAACGGCATCTGGAGATGTCAAAATTGCCTTGATTACTATGGATTCTATCGATCAGCACTGGGTTACTTTAAATGATGGTGCACAAAAAGCCGCCGGAGAACTTGGTGTATCCGTTACTTTCATGTCTCCCAATACGAAAGATGATGCGCAACAAATCGAATGCGTCAATAATGCAGTAGCTGGCGGATATCAGGCGATCATCGTCGCTGCGAATGGTCCAGACGCGATCTCTTCTGCTCTGAAGGAAGCGGCTTCCTCCGGTGTAAAAATTGTTTACGTAGATTCTCCTGCCAATGTTGACGCTGAGGCCACTTTCTCCACAGATAATGAAGCGGCTGGTAAAACTGCTGGTGAAGAAATGATCAAAGCTCTCGAGGCTGCTGGTGTTACTTCTGGTAAGATTGGTATTGTTAACGTAAATGCTGCTACTGATTCTACCGTTAAAAGAGAAAATGGTTTCCGTTCTGCTTTTGATGGCAAAGGTTATGAGTTAATGGAAACCCAATATGGGGAAGGCGATGCTGCTAAATCACAGACAATCGCAGAAAATTATATCACCCAAGGTGTTGTAGGTATTTTCGGTTGTAATGAAGGTTCCACTACTGGTACTGGTAATGCTATCAAAGCTTCTGGTAACTCCAATATTATTGGCGTTGGTTTTGACAAATCGGATGCTATTATGAATTTGATTAACGATGGTTATCTGCTTTGCACCATGGCTCAGAACCCAGATGTTATGGGTGAAGAAGGCGTCAAAGCTGCCGTAAAAGCACTGGAAGGTGAATCTCTCGGCGGTGCTGTACAAGATACTGGTGTTTCTGTCCTGACAAAATAATCGTAAAAAATCAAAAAAATAATTTCTCTGCATTCCGGCTGGTGATTGCTATTACCTCATCTGCCGGAATGCCTTTTATCTTTCCAATTTGTTCTGCTACATAAGGCAGATTCAGAGAGGAATTTCGCTTTCCCCGATTCGGCTCTGGGGAAAGATAGGGACAGTCTGTCTCCAAAACAAGTTGATCTAAAGGTGCATATTTTACTACTTCTTTTAGCTTTTTTGCATTACGAAATGTAATCACTCCGCCAATTCCTAAATAAAATCCCATCTGCAAATATTCTCTTGCCAGTTCCATCCCATAAGAAAAGCAATGAATCACTCCTCCTATCTCTTCCGCCCGTTCTGCCTTTATAATGTCCAACGTATCTCTGGCAGCATCCCGACTATGAACGATAATTGGAAGTTTTATTTCCCGTGCCAATTCCAATTGACGAATGAACCAATATTTCTGTATCTCTGGCTCGGGTTCCTTCCAATAATAATCCAAACCAATCTCACCAATTGCAATAATTTTTTCTTTTCTGGCTATCTGTCTCAGCCAATTCATCTGCTCATCATTCAGTTCCCCCGTCTCATTAGGATGAACCCCTGCTGCGCCATAAACAAACGGATACTGTTGAGTGAGCAATAAAGTGTTCCTCGTACTCTGGATATCCGCTCCTACATTTATTATGTTTCCAATTCCATTTTCCATTAAACAATTCAGCAACTGTTCCCGATCTCCATCAAATGCCACATCGTCATAATGGGCATGGGTATCAAATATCTTCATGTCCACACCTCAAATTCATCGACCTAACTCTTAATAAAACAAAACTTTTTTAATACTAAAATTTTCCGATATTCTGCATCAGCCATTGATAAATCAAATATAATACCAACAGATGAACGGGATAAAAAATATAAAAAATATATTTTCCCCTTTTGTTTCCCCGCTCTCCGTTATAAATTCCAATCAGCAAAAATGAAACTGCCACCCCTAAAAGAAAACCTATTCCTGATAAATTTGCAGAAATCCAGAAAAAACCTGCCACACACTGTCCTATACGTCTCTCCCGAAGCAAATATAACAGCACAATCAACAGAACTCCTATATAATCATAATCCGTTCTCAACAAAACAGCTGCTATACAACCACATGTACCAGCTGTAATCCATACCAAAATTATTTTTTCACCAGATATTTTTCTCGCTGCATATTCTGCCGCCTCTACTGTCAAAAGTCCAATTAATAAAGTAAAAAATATATTTTGTGTCTCTCCACATATGGGCTTCTGAAAACACATTAAATCAAAAGGGATTTCTGAAAGAACAGCAAATATTCCCAATCGCAACCCATATTTCTTCCAGTCTCGAGTATGTGCAATTCCTTCCGTTAAAAGAAATGCATAAATAGGAAATGCAACCCGTCCCACGCAACGCATCAAATGGTATACTCCATACCACTCTGAATACTGTCGCGTGGATCCAGGAAACATCTGTAACACTCCATAACCTAGCAACAAAAATCCTATATGATCAATCAACATAGTGACAGCCGCAATAATTTTCAAGTTACTGCCGCTAATGCCTTTATTAATATTTTTCATTTATATCAACAGATTTCTGCTCCGTCTGGCATTTCTTTTTCTGGCACCATCAAACTTAGATTCCCCTCTGCGTCCTCAGCACACAGCAACATTCCTTCTGACAAGATCCCTGCAAGCTTAGCCGGCTTCAGATTTACAACTACCATAACTTTCTTACCAACCATCTCCTCCGGAGTATAGTAAGCCTTAATGCCACTGACAATCTGTCTTACCTGACTTCCAATCTTCACTTTCGAGCACAAAAGCTTTCTGGATTTTGGAACTGCCTCACAAGCAATAATTTCTCCTACCTGAAACTGAAGACGGGCAAAATCATCGTAGGTAATTTCCGGCTTGGCTTCCACATCAATCCCTTTCTTATCTTTATTCTCTTCTCCCCCATTCTCGCTTGTTTTTTCTTCCTCGCTTTTATTTGCCTCAACATCAGAAGCCTGTATCGTATCCACTTGTTCTAATACTTTTTCTACATCCATACGGGCAAATAAAATCTCCGGTTTATCTGTCACTTTGCTACCAGAAGGATATTTCCCAAACACATCCATTTCTTTAAGACTTCTCTTAGAAACACTCAATTGGTTCAAAATCTTAGCAGAAGTTTCTGGCATAAAAGATTCCAGCAAAGACGCGCCAATGGTAATTGCCTCTGCCAAATTATAGAGTACGGTAGCCAAACGATCTTTTTTTGCCGCATCTTTCGCCAATGCCCATGGCATAGTTTCATCAATATATTTATTACAGCGACGGAAAATATTGAAAATCTCACCAATTGCATCTGCTACCCGAAGCTCATCCATTTTTATCTCTGTTTTTTTCACAGCTTCTAGCACCACAGTCTTCAAATCTTCATCCTCTGCTGCTCCTACACCGCCGTTCTGTACTTCACCGCCAAAATATTTATTCGACATCGAAACGGTTCGATTCACCAGATTTCCTAAAATATTCGCCAAATCCGAATTCAATCGTTCTACCATCAACTCCCACGAAATCACCCCATCATTATCAAAAGGCATTTCATGCAACACAAAATAACGTACCGCATCTACGCCAAACATCTCTGCCAGTGTATCTGCATATAGCACATTTCCTTTTGATTTGCTCATCTTTCCGCCGCTTTGCAAAAGCCACGGATGACCAAACACTTGTTTTGGCAACGGGATATCCAATGCCATCAGAAAAATAGGCCAGTAAATCGTATGAAAACGGATAATATCCTTTCCAATCAAATGCAAATCTGCCGGCCAATATTTGTGATATAACTCTCCATGATTCCCATCACTGTCATAGCCTAGTCCGGTAATATAGTTAGTCAATGCATCCAACCATACATAAGTCACATGCTTCGGATCAAAACTGACAGGAATTCCCCAGGTAAAAGAAGTTCGAGATACACACAAATCCTGTAAACCAGGAAGCAAGAAATTATTCATCATTTCATTTTTTCGCGCTACTGGCTGGATAAATTCTGGATGAGTATTGATATGCTCAATGAGACGATTTGCATATTTACTCATTTTAAAGAAATACGCTTCTTCCTTAGCCGGTTGTACCTCACGCCCACAATCCGGACATTTGCCATCTACCAGCTGAGATTCTGTAAAGAAGGATTCACAGGGTGTACAATAAAGCCCTTCATAATATCCTTTGTAAATATCTCCCTGATCATATAATTTTTTAAATATATTCTGAACCATCGCCTCATGATCTTTATCTGTAGTACGGATAAATTTGTCATAGGAAGTATTCATCAAATCCCAAATTCCCTGAATCTGGGAAGCTACCCCATCCACATATTCCTGAGGTGTAATACCAGCCTCCTGTGCTTTTAATTCGATCTTCTGTCCATGCTCATCTGTTCCAGTCTGAAAACGCACATCATAGCCTTGTTCCCGTTTAAAACGGGCAATGCTATCTGCCAGCACAATCTCATAGGTATTTCCAATATGCGGTTTCCCAGATGTATAAGCAATCGCTGTAGTGATATAGTATGGTTTTTTACATTTACATTTCTGTTCTTGACACATGAGCCAATCCCTCCTAAACCTTCAATAATATTTAAAAATAAGTAATCAAACTATATCATAATCTATTAAAAAACTCAAGGAATCTGTCTAGACATTTATTCAAATCGGTAGCGAAACCGTGCAATACAGATTTCATCCCCCGCATATATTTCTGCTTCCTCATTATTTTCCAGTAAGCGGCCTCGAAGTAAAGTACCATTTGTAGAATTTAGATCTTTGATCCAATAACTGTCGCCTCTTTTATCTATTCTTATATGAAGACGACTGACTGTATTCCGATCCAATTTAAAGTCCACCAAATTTTCCTGCTTTCCAATAATAAATGGATAATATAAAATAGGAATATCCACATCTTCTCCATCTAGCGCCCGCAGTGTTCTCTGCTCTGTTCCTGTCGAAAAGTCTGCCAGTAAAACAGTTCCCTGCCCTGTCATCGTCTGTGATGCTTCCTTTTCATATTTTTGTTTAAGAGTTTCTTTTTCCTGATTATTTTCAGATGACAGATCCTGAAACATCATCTCCCATGGCACGCGTGTCGGTAATATCTCCTCTTTATCTGATTTTCGAGAAAATTGATCCTTCCATTGTTTCCATTTCTTTTTCCACGGAATTTTTCCCTCTGTCTCCTGTTGTCTTTTTTCCTTTTCGTCCATTCCATGATAAAATCTTTTTTCATCTTTAAAAGTCCTTTCTCCCCCCATATCTTCCTCGGTTTCAGAAAATTCATTTTTTTGTTCACATATCTTTCGATTTCTATCCTGACAATATACGGATTCTTCTTTTTGTTTTTGTCCTCCCTGTAACATACGTATTAGATCTGCCACTCCATAATTTTCTTTGCGGGTCTCTTGATACAATCCATATGCCAACACTACGCTTTCTTTGTCCTGATGGTTTACACTGCCAAGCAAATATTCCAGCAGTTTTCCAAAATTTTCCGAAAAATTCTTTTTCAAACCTGGTATTACACATAGCCATACCCGAAAAGTATCTGGATCCACATATAAATATTCTGGTTCCAAAAAAATGTTCTCTTCCCTCAATAGGTAAATATCCATCCTTTCTAATACTCCAAAAAGTCCTAACATCAATTTTCGAATTTCTTCTGCCTGAATATTCCGGTTTTCTAATATTCTGGATAATGGTTGTTTAGAAGTAATCTCATAAAAAAATCGGATTTTTTCATCTATCTGCCTAGTCTGAAGCCGTAAGACTCCCTCAATTTGATTCCTTAGCAACATTTGGCTCTCATATCCTTGCCATACCAATTCTTCTGGATCAATGATTAA
>ERZ808024.787-NODE-787-length-11688-cov-11.263026_pt1 | contig 11688 bp, 13 predicted proteins | sample MGYA00380181_ERZ808024 | MGnify/ENA primary metagenome ERZ808024 (study PRJEB31490, sample SAMN06133413) | mouse gut metagenome | isolation source: Z2_1 | host: mice | place: China: Chengdu | collected 2015-05 ...
CCTATTCTAAAATAGGGTTACTTGTCATGTAAAAAATTTCTACAAGCAATCATGAGAAGTTTTAACTCTCAAGTATAAATGAAAGCACAATAAAACACCGTCATTCATTTACAAAACAGGCATTCGCCAATGCCGGAAAGGAGGTTTTTACCCATGGTAGAAAAAATCTACCAGAAATACTTAAAAGAACTGACAGGCTGGTGCACGTCCATGACCTGCGACAGGGCAAAAGCAGAGGATTTAGTCCAGGAAGCATTCCTGCGCGCCTTAGACCATGAAGAGTTGTTCCGGAACATGACAGAACAGCAATGCCGGGCATGGATGTACCGTACCGTAAAAAATCTCTATTATGACAGGCTGCGCCACGAACGTTTTGAAATAACAGAAGAGGAACTTCCTGAAAGAACGGCGGAACCTTCCGAATATGAGGAGCTGGAACAAAAAGAGTTATTAGCAATGCTGCCGGAGGAAGAACGACTGTTATTTGCCATGAGGTATATGGAAGGGTACAATTCCAGAGAACTGGGAGAAATCTTTTCCATGCCTCCGGCAACGGTGCGAATGAAATTAGCGTCGGCAAGAAAAAAGTTACAGAAGGAATGGAAAGGGTAAGCCGCCGAAGCGGCAGAAAGAGAGGAAAACATGAAAAAATTTTTATTAAACTGTGATGCCTGCGATACAAGAAAAATGAAGGAGGACGTCTTTAAAGGCTATGAGAGTGTAACCATCAATGCGGATATTATATTTGTAAATGAGAGAAGTAAAAAGATATTGGATCAATATGCAGTCTGCATGAACGCAGATTTAGTGTTAAATGTGGGGGAGGAAGAGGTTGCCATTCAGATGCAGAACGGCATGATGGAAATAAGGGCAGGGGAGAAGCCGGAGAAAAAAACCATTTTATTTGTGAACGGAAAGCTCTGCATTGAGCCGGGAACGGAAGAAATCCTCAAAGGCTATCAGGGCATTTATGTCAATGGACGGGTATGCTTACCGGAGAGCGTACGGCCGTTCCTTGCGGAAATGAAAGTTAATGGTGTTACGGAATGTTATCCCGATGACTGTATCAGACTGAAGCAGACAGCGGTGATAGACAAATATTTTGCTTACCGTGTCCGGGAAGGAGCCCGCTATTATGCGGCAAAACAGGTAGTTTTGTTAGATGAAAAATCAGAGCTTGCCCTGTTGCGGGAAAAACAGGTGCATTTTGTGACAAAGAAGCTGGTTGTATCAGAGGCGCTTGTGAGGGAGGCGCTGCCGCTCTTTGACATGGACGTGGAGGTTACTGTGGTGCCGGAAGGCTGTAAGTATGTGCCGGGGGATGCTGTTTTAGAGGAAACTTTACTAAAAAAATACGGAACACGGATGTATATCGAGGGAGATTTAAGTCTGGCTAAGGGAAGCGAGCATTTGTTAGAACAGGTGGAATGCCTGCGGGTAAAAGGTGCCGTCAGAATGTCTGAGAAGCAGAAACAGGTATTTTTACAGCAGAACATAGACGCAGAATATGGAAAAATAGTGCTGCGGAAAGAAAATATCATCAGCCAAAAACTGTCCGTGACGGTGGGGGAAACCTTGCTTGCGGCATATCCGGAGGGCATTTGTGTTTCAGACTGTGTAAAGGTGGAACTTGCGCCGGAGATAACACCGGAGCAGATTAGGGAGCTGTTGGAGTTTGAAAACTGCACAAAGATAGTATGCAGTAAAGAGCAGAAAGCCGTGGTTGAAATAGTGAGCGAAAATGTTGCCAGGATTGGTTGCGATGAGGAGAAGAAAGAAGCAGAGGAGTTTGACGGGACGTTAATCAACGTGGACGAATATGTATTGTAAGAAAAAGCTTATGTCCGACATAAGGGCTGCAAAAAAGAGACAGTAAAAATTTAAAGTAATTTCCGGGAATGAAAAAAGTAAAAAGCAAGAAGCAAGTAAAAAGTAAGAAGAAAGAGAATGGTGATAATATGAATGAATTACAGTGGAATGTTCTGCGTGTTTCCCGGAGCACGCAGGAGCAATTCCGGGATCCCCAAACCGGGGACTGGTTTCGGAAAGAACGGGTCTGGAATTGTGAAAAAGCAGGGACAATGGAGAGTGGTTTTAAGGAGAAAAAGAGAAGGAAAAGCGGCATAAGAAAAAATTGTAAAAATTGCAAAAAAAGTGTTGACATTTTTTCTGTTGGATAGTATACTTATCAAGTCGGTTGCGGTGAGTAACCGATACAAATGGGATCTTAGCTCAGCTGGGAGAGCATCTGCCTTACAAGCAGAGGGTCATAGGTTCGAGCCCTATAGGTCCCATTTCACAGCAAGGTTCTTAAAAGGACAGGCTGTTATAATTAAATATGGCGGAATAGCTCAGCTGGCTAGAGCACACGGTTCATACCCGTGGTGTCGAGAGTTCAAGTCTCCCTTCCGCTACTGCACAGACCTCGGAAGTATCCGGGGTCTGTTTTCTTTCAAAGGAAAAACCTTGTGGAAGGAACATATAAAGTATCGTTTTTTCGGGAAATGAAAACCCTGCCGGTGAAGGCCAAACAGAGGGTATCTTAAGCCGGCATGTGGCTTCTTGGAGGTTTTGGAATGAGAAAACAAAAGAGATCTATGCAAAAAATGATAATTGCTGTCATGGTTATCGGCAGCTTTCTTTTTGGAAGCTGCTCTAAGACAGAATTTACCGAGGCAGGAAAAAATGACAGCCCCATAACTTCCGGTGCAGATGGGGAAAACCGTGATCATTCTGCCAATGGACTGCCACAGGAAACGGACAGCCGGCTGGAGGTGCATTTCATGGATGTGGGACAGGGGGATGCGACTCTTATTTCCTGCGACGGATACTATATGTTAATTGATGCGGGGAATAACGATAAGGGGACGGCGGTCTGGAGTTATTTAAAGCAGCAGGGGGTGGAACGGTTAGATTATGTGATTGGGACGCATCCGGATGCAGACCATATCGGCGGTTTGGATGTGGTTCTCTATAAGTTTGACTGCGGCACTGTGATTATGCCGGAGGTGGAGAACGATACCAGGACCTATGAGGATGTGGTGCAGGCGATGGAGGAAAAGGAGTATCCGGTGACCTGCCCCGTGGTGGGAGAAACGTATTCCCTGGGGGAAGCGTCTTTTACGGTGATTGCCCCCAACAAAGATTACGGATTGGATATGAACGCTTCTTCTGTGGGCATCTTGGTGGAGCACGGGGAAAACCGTTTTCTGCTGACGGGGGATGCGGAGGAAGAGGCGGAAGAGGATATTCTGGAAAATGGGATAGACATTTCTGCGGATGTATACAAGGCGGGACACCATGGAAGTAAGACTGCTTCTACAGAAGAATTTTTAAATGCAGTAAATCCGGAGTATGCAGTCATTAGCTGCGGAGAAGGAAATTCCTATGGACATCCTCATGCGGAGGTTTTGAACCGTTTTCGGAGTATGGGGATTGACGTGTTCCGCACCGATGAGCAGGGAACGGTTGTGGCAGTTTCCGACGGCAGGGAAATCACCTGGAATTGTACCCCCTCGGAAAGCTGGCAGGCAGGAGAGCCCACCGGAAGTTCGGCGGGACAGAATACAGAAGAAAAAATGGTATATATCACCAAAACCGGAGAAAAATATCACAGAGAGGATTGTTCCTATCTGAAAAATGGTGTTGAGAAAATTTCTTTATCTGAGGCAAAGGAACGGGGCTATGAGCCTTGCAAAAAGTGCGAACCGCCGGTAGAATAAGGAACTGTCTGCACAAGTTATTTTAGCACAGAGCAGGAAGAAGAAAAAAGCGGATGGAAGCTTACAATTTTATGGGTTGGTATTTTGGGAAAATGATGGTAGGATAAATAAAGATAATGAGAAGAAAAGGAGAAGAAAATGAGAGTAGGAATGGGCTATGATGTGCATAAATTGGTAGAGGGACGCGACTTGATAATTGGCGGGGTAAAAATTCCCCATACTCTGGGGCTGTTGGGACATTCTGACGCAGATGTGCTGTTGCACGCCATTATGGACGCTCTGCTTGGTGCGGCGGCGCTTGGGGATATCGGCAAGCATTTCCCGGACACAGACCCACAGTACAAAGGTATTTCCAGCATAAAGCTGTTAGAGCATGTGGGAAAACTGATTGCAGAGAAAGGGTATGTAGTGGAAAATATTGACGCCACCATCATTGCCCAGAAACCGAAAATGCGCCCTCATATTGAGGAAATGGAGAAAAATATTGCGGCAGCTTTAAACATCAGTACGGACCAGATTAATGTCAAGGCAACCACGGAGGAAGGTCTGGGATTTACCGGGACAGAAGAGGGGATTTCCTCCCAGGCAATTTGTGCGTTGACTACAATTTATGAGAGCAGTGTTGTGGTGGCAGATTCAGAGATGAGACCTTGCGGTTCCTGCGGCGGGTGTGTGAAACAGTAAAAAGGATATTCTTGGAAGAGGAAAGATAGGAGGTGTCCCGGAAATGCCGGACGAAAGAAAAATAGCATTATTTGAAAATATTCCCATTCCAAAAGCCGTGGCGCAGTTAGCGGTACCGACAATCTTAAGCTCGCTGGTCATGGTTATCTACAATCTGGCGGATACGTACTTTGTGGGTATGCTGAACGAACCGATACAGAATGCCGCGGTCACGCTGGCGGCTCCGGTGCTGCTGGCGTTTAATGCAATCAATAACTTGTTCGGAGTGGGCAGTTCTAGCATGATGAGCCGTGCTCTTGGAAGAAAGGACTACGATACTGTGTACCGGAGTTCTGCCTTTGGGTTTTACTGTGCACTGCTTTGCGGAGTTCTGTTTTCGCTGTGCTGCATCGTATTTAAACAGCCGCTGCTGGCACTGCTGGGAGCAGACACGGGGACTGTGGCTGCCACAGCGGCTTATATGAAATGGACGGTCAACTTAGGAGCCGTGCCTGCCATTTTAAATGTGGTGTTAGCCTATCTGGTGAGGGCGGAAGGGGCGGCGCTTCATGCCAGCATCGGAACGATGAGCGGATGCCTGCTGAACATTCTGCTAGACCCTGTCTTTATTCTTCCCTGGGGGCTTAATATGGGAGCGGAAGGAGCGGGACTGGCAACATTTTTATCAAACTGTGTGGCATGTATCTATTTTTTCATATTGCTGTTTGTAAAAAGAAAAAGTACCTACGTCTGCCTCCGCCCGGGAATGTTAGGTATGCAAAAAGCAATCGTGCTTGGCATCTGCGGTGTCGGGATTCCCGCATCCATACAGAACCTCTTAAATGTGACAGGTATGACAATCCTAAATAATTTTACATCCTCCTTTGGCGCTGATGCAGTGGCGGCGATGGGGATCGCCCAAAAGATCAATATGGTGCCGATGTATGTTGCCATGGGCTTATCACAGGGCATCATGCCGCTAGTCAGCTACAATTATTCCAGCGGGAATCATAAGAGGATGAAGGATACCATTCTGTTTGCGGGAAAAATAAGTCTTACTGGTGTTGTTGTGGTGGTGGCAGGTTATTATCTGGGCTCGGAAGCCCTGATTGCCCTGTTTATAAAAAACGAAGCCATTGTAGGCTACGGAAGCAGTTTTCTACGGGGTTTTTGCCTGGGACTTCCGTTCCTGTGTGTGGATTTCTTAGCGGTAAACGTATTTCAGGCGGTAGGTATGGGAAGAAATGCGCTGGTGTTTGCCATCATGCGGAAAATCGTGTTGGAGATTCCTGCGCTGTATATTTTAAATGCGCTATTTCCATTGTACGGACTGGCATATGCGCAGATGACGGCGGAGGTGGTTCTGGCAATTGCGGCAGTTATCGTTTTAAGAAGGCTGTTTTACAGACTAGTGTAGTGACAGGCGTTCAAGGCTGAACTGTTACAGAGTGAAAAAAATGAAGATAGAAAAACGTTGACAAATTCCGGTAAAGTGCATAAACTATAGTATGAGTTTCGGAAAATGTCTGGGGGACCGGATATTTGTCATATGGCAGAAGAGAAATTCAGCACATATATTTTTATCAGACAAAGGCTTAGAACGGAAAGAGTAGGAAATCAGGCGTCCGAAAGAGAGAGACTGTCACCGGCTGAAAACAGTCTTCGGAAAGAGAATTTTGAAGTGCCTCCGGGAGCTGACCAGGCGAATACAGTAGTCTGGTACGTCCGTACACGTTACGTGCATGGAGTGAAAATCATTGGATTTTTAATAGAGTGGAACCGCGGATAATTTCGTCTCTAGGGAGATGGGATTGTCCGCTTTTCTTATGCGCATCCCCATGCAGAGAAAGAAAGCCGCAAAGCGGTGCACGGGGAGCACAGGTCAATTTTTATAGGAAAGGGGATAAAAAATGGGCATTATCAGTCACATGAAGGAAGAATTTCAGGTAATCAAAGAGCGTGATCCAGCGATAAAATCTCCCATGGAAGTTTTGCTTTATCCGAGCTTTCGTGTTATGCTGAGTTACAGGCGTGCACACAGGCAGTATTTAAAAGGACATTATTTCCGGGCGCGCTACATTTCCCAGCGGGCAGCGAGAAAAACCGGGATAGAGATTCATCCGGGAGCCACCATCGGAAAAGGATTTTTCATTGACCATGGCAGCGGTGTTATTATCGGAGAAACTGCCATTGTGGGGGATAATGTTACGATGTATCAGGGCGTTACTCTAGGGGGTACCGGAAAGGAAACGGGAAAGCGCCACCCTACCATTGGGGATAACGTGATGATCAGCGCCGGGGCAAAAATTATCGGCTCCTTCACCGTAGGGGAAAATTCCAAAATCGGCGCAGGCAGCGTGGTGATTGAAGCGGTTCCGCCAAACTGTACTGTGGTGGGAGTGCCGGGCAGGATTGTAAAGCGGGACAATGTGAAAATTCCCCGCAGCGATATGGACCAGTGCCATCTGCCGGACCCGGTACAGGAGGATATCAATGTGTTACAGAGGGAAAACAGCGAGCTTATCAACCGGGTGTTAGATTTAGAGAAAGCCGTGCGGGCGTTGACGGGTACTATGAAAGAGTAGAGGAGGCAGGAACTGCCCGAAGTACAAAATAGAAATGGAGATTACAGATGGAAAATAATTTTAAATTTTACAATACCCTGACAAGAACTGTGGAGACGGTGATTCCCCACGAGGACGGCAAAATTGCCATGTATACCTGCGGACCCACCGTTTATCATTTTGCCCATATCGGCAATCTGCGCAGCTACATTATGGAAGATGTGTTAGAAAAAGCCCTCCGCTATGTGGGGTATGAGGTAAAACGTGTAATGAACATCACGGATGTGGGACATTTGTCCTCCGACGCAGACACCGGAGAGGATAAGATGTTAAAGGGCGCCCAGAGGGAGCACAAGACTGTAATGGAAATTGCAAAATTCTATACGGACGCTTTTTTTGAGGACTGCAGAAAATTAAACATTAAGACACCGGACGTGGTAGAGCCCGCCACCAACTGCATTCCGGAATTTATCCACATGGTGGAGGTACTGATTGAAAAAGGATATGCTTATGTGGCAGGGGGAAATGTCTATTTTGACACTTCCAAATTAAAGGATTACTATGTGTTTTCCTCCCAGAGCGAAAAAGAGCTGTTAGTGGGCGTCCGGGAGGACGTGGAGGAAGACGCCAACAAAAAGAATAAAAATGATTTTGTCCTCTGGTTTACCAAGTCCAAATTTGAGGACCAGGCGCTGAAATGGGAGAGCCCCTGGGGCGTCGGGTATCCGGGCTGGCATATCGAGTGTTCCTGTATCAGCATGAAGCATTTAGGTGAGTATATGGATATCCATTGCGGCGGCGTGGACAATATTTTCCCGCACCACACCAACGAGATTGCCCAGTCTGAGAGTTATTTGGGGCATGAGTGGTGCAAATACTGGTTCCATGTGCAGCACTTAAATGATAAATCCGGTAAAATGAGTAAGTCCAAAGGGGATTTCCTGACCGTGTCTTTATTACAGGAAAAGGGCTATGACCCGGTGGTATACCGCATGTTCTGCCTGCAGTCCCATTACAGGAAACCGCTGGAGTTTTCTTATGAAGTGTTAGACAACATGAGCGCCGCTTACAAAAAGCTGGTGAAAAAGATTGCAGATTTAAAGGACGAGGGAACGGTGGATGCGGCACAGTTTGAACTGCATAAGGGAAAATTTGTGGAAGCCATTTCCAACGATTTGAATACGTCCATGGCAATCACCATTGTCTATGATTTGTTAAAGGCAGATATGAATGACAAGACGAAGCTGGAGCTTTTAAAGGATTTTGACAGAGTACTTTCCTTAAACCTCACCACGGCAGGGACGACGGAGAGTAAGGAAGGCGTGGATGCAGAACTGGAAAGCTATGTTCTGGCAAAAATCGAAGAGCGGAAGGCTGCCAAGAAGGAAAAGGATTTTGCCAAAGCGGACGCTATCCGTGATGAATTAGCGGCGAAAGGCATTATTTTAAAGGACACCAGAGAGGGCGTTGTATGGCATAAGGAATGAAACTTGGGATAGGAGGAAATGTTTCATGGAAATGGGAATTGACCGCTATTTAAAAGAACAGTTTCAGATACCGGAGGTAGACATCCGCACCTATTCGCCGTTAACCTTAGCATATATCGGTGACGGCATTTACGATCTGGTAATCCGCTCCGTGGTGGTGGCAAAGGGAAATACGAAAGCCAGCGAGCTCCACAAGCGCACCAGCCAGATTGTAAAGGCACACACTCAGGCGGAAATGATGGAAATCCTTCTTCCTCTTCTGACGGAGGAGGAGGAGGGCATTTACCGCCGGGGCAGAAATGCCAAATCTTACACCATGGCAAAAAACGCCACCATGGCAGATTACAGAAAGGCTACTGGCTTTGAGGCGCTGATGGGGTATCTTTATTTGCAGGATAAATTTGAGCGCATTGTGGAGCTGGTGAAAGCCGGGATGGACGGGCTGCACTTAAAGCTTTAAAGAGGCGAATGGAATATAAAAAAGGGACAGGAGTGTATATGGGATACGAGGAATTGAAAATAGAGGGGCGCAATGCGGTGTTAGAAGCATTCCGTTCGGGAAAAACCATTGATAAATTATATGTATTAGACGGCTGTCAGGACGGTCCGGTGCGTACCATTGTGAGGGAAGCAAGAAAGCACGATACGATTATCCGGTTTGTGGACAAGGAGCGGCTAGACCAGATTTCCGAGACGAAAAAGCACCAGGGTGTCATTGCCGCTGCGGCTGCCTATGAGTATGCCGAGGTGGAGGATATTTTAAAGATTGCGGAAGAAAAAGGGGAGCCGCCCTTTCTTTTTCTGCTGGATAATATCGAGGACCCTCACAATTTAGGAGCAATTATCCGTACTGCTAATTTAGCCGGAGCCCACGGTGTCATTATACCGAAGCGCAGGGCGGTGGGACTGACCGCCACGGTGGCAAAGACTTCTGCGGGGGCTATCAACTATACCCCGGTGGCAAAGGTGACGAACCTGACGGCTACTATTAAGGAGCTAAAGGAGAAGGGGATTTGGTTTGTCTGTGCAGATATGGGCGGAACGGAAATGTATGATCTGGATTTAAAAGGACCTATCGGCCTTGTGATTGGAAGCGAGGGGGAGGGTGTGAGCAAGCTGGTGCGGGAGAACTGTGATTTTATCGCGTCTATTCCCATGAAGGGCGATATTGATTCTTTGAATGCTTCCGTGGCAGCAGGCGTTCTTGCCTATGAGATTGTGAGACAGCGAAAATTCTAAACGGAATTGTTTTTTAGGGGAATGATATTGCAGGAGGAGATTGTGGAGGAATATCGGGAGTTATCGGACGAGCAGCTGATTGAAAAACTGCGGGGCGGCGAAGAAAGGCTGATGGATTATATTTTGGATAAATATAAGCCTCTGGTGCGTAAGAAAGCCAATGCGGTGTTTTTAATCGGCGGAGAGACGGACGATTTGATACAGGAGGGCATGATAGGACTGTTTAAGGCAGTCCGCGATTATGATGTGGAGAAGGAGGCTTCTTTTTTCTCTTTTGCGGAGTTGTGTATTACCAGGCAGCTTTACAAGGCGGTGGAGGCTTCCAACCGGAAAAAACATGCACCGCTAAATTCTTATGTGTCTTTTTATTCAAAAGCCGGGGAGGAGGGGCATTCCCTGGCGGAAACCCTCACCACCGGGGGAATGGGCGATCCGGAGCAGATTGTGATTGATCAGGAAAATTTGAAACTGTTCTGGGAAAAGTTAAAGGAACGTCTCAGTAAGATGGAGAGGGAAGTGTTAGACGAGTATCTTTCCGGGCTGAATTACCAGCAGATAGCCGTAAAAATGGGGAAGTCCCCTAAAACCATTGACAATGCCCTGCAGCGAATCAAGATGAAGATACGTTAAAGGGGATAAAAATGGGCTTACTCAAAAAGAAACGAAAAAATGAGGGCGTTTTTGTGCGGTTTTTTGCTCCAAAACGCAAAAACAAGAAAAAAGTACTATACAAAATAGATAAAAAACGGATAAAAAAATTGTTGATTTTATGAACACTTCTGCGGGGAGTCGTGCTATTATAATAACTGTAAAAACCCCCAATACATTATATAAAATTTTTGCTATACCCCATAGTAAAAATACCTTCTCCTAAAAAAGCAGCCGTTTGATTGGCTGCTTTTTTGTTGCAGCAGGAAAGAATTTTTGATTTTGTCACGGTAATGCTGCATAAAGTGATATGTAGTTTTTTGTGTAGATATTAGGCAGGAATAGAAAAAAGGAGAATAAAAGTATGAGTAAATATGTAGATAAGGCAAAACAGCTCAGGGCGGATACGGTGCTTCACTATAATTGCGCCCAGGCGGTGGTGCTGCCCTTTGCGTCGGATGCAGGACTTAGTGAGGAGATGGCAATGCGGGTGTCTTCGAATTTTGGCGCGGGAATGCGGCGGGCGGCTGTTTGCGGTGCCATTACCGGAGGTCTGATGGCGTTGGGCCTGTTTGGGTTAGATGACCCCGCAGCAGTGAATGAGTATCACAGACGTCTAAGGGAAAGACATGAGGGGCATTTGGACTGTGCGGATTTGCTCCGCATCAATAAGGAACTGGGGCGGGAGAAGAAACCTCATTGTGATGATATGGTGTTTGAGTGTGTGGAATTGGTGGAGACGATGCTGCGGGAAAAAGGTTTGCTGTGAGATAGATGAAACGATGTTATGGGAAAAAGACAGAGCCATGGTGAAAGTGCCATGGCTCTGTCTTGGTTAGGGTGATATTGCTGGTTTACCGGGGAAAACGGAAGGAAGGGTAGATGGTTAGCGGTATAAATTTGCGGTGCCGATACCGCGATTGGTTATTTGGGAAGCGACAGCTTCGGTGAGACATTTTGTTGTCCTGCCGTTTTTGCAGATTTCTTCCCGAAGCTGTTTGCCGAAGGCTTCGGGGTCGTTTACGCCGTACATGGTAATGCCGCCTAAATCTACATTGACGGTTTCACGGGAAATGCTGTTTTCGAAAGTGTTGTTTAGGGAAGCGGTAGGGGAGGTATTGAAGAGCTGGTTCATAGGCGGGAGGTTTGCTTCTAACACCGCGAGGGAAAATTCCGGGAGAGCCTGGGACAGGACGGTCTTGTCATGTCGGGAGATAGCAGAGGTCTGGTCGGATTTTGCGGAGGACATCAGACCTGGCTTCCGGTCGGTCAAATCTTCGGAAAGCGACTCTTTGGATTTTGCACCGGAGAGAGCGATGTCCTGGTCAGAGAAAGCTTCCTGAAACACTGCATCGTGGTTCGTAT
>ERZ808024.788-NODE-788-length-11666-cov-4.710588_pt1 | contig 11666 bp, 10 predicted proteins | sample MGYA00380181_ERZ808024 | MGnify/ENA primary metagenome ERZ808024 (study PRJEB31490, sample SAMN06133413) | mouse gut metagenome | isolation source: Z2_1 | host: mice | place: China: Chengdu | collected 2015-05 ...
TATGATGTTTAGGATTTATTTTTTGTATTCCCTCTTTTAAAATATCTCTATATTCTTGCCATTGTTTCGGTTGTTTTGTCAAAAAAGATATTATGTTATAACTGGTTTTCCAATTGAATAACATTTATCAATTATTGATTTCCAATATTGTTTTGTTATAAATAAGCACATCCATCTATAACTGATTATAGACTTCACTTATTTTCATTAAAATAAGTCAGCTATTTGATGCTTACAACAAAAACAGGCAAGATGTGAATGACTATTTGCTCATTTTTTATCGAAACTCAAAACAGTTCATTTTATAATTTAAAATGATTTTTACGAAACAGCTACTTAATTTTATAAGTAGTTTTTTGTTTTATAAAGGGATGGAAAGGGTTATGGAGAAAAAACAGAGAACAATATTATGGTTATCTACTGAATGTAAAGTGTAAAAGTAGGAGTAAATTTATTGAATAAGCAATAAAGTTTGATGCTAGAATAAAAACTGCACTAGGTATGGTAGTGTTTTATATGAAATGCGTAAAGAAGTTAAGGGAACTTATTTTTGTTCAGCAAAAGATAATCAATTATGTAGAATAACGTTTATTGTGAACAAAATGATATAATTGAATCAACTATCACTGTTAAACAGTAACTAGCAGTAATTGAGAGTAGTATTGCATCAATATCATTCCCACTAATATTATCAATGATAAATATATCATTTATTCTTAATTTAATGATATTGGTATTTTTTGTTTGTATATCTTATTTTTCTTGCCATTCAATTTCAACATTTTTTTGATAATGTGCAAGTCCTATATATATAATTTTTCCACTTATTTCTGTATCATACTTTCTATCTTTGATTTGTTCCACTGCTGTCTTTGCTAGTTCTTTTAAATCTGTATTACTGTCTTTTGCATACTTAAATTCCAGAATATAAGAAATTTGATTTTCTTTTCTGGCTTTTAAAACTATATCACATCTTCCTTTTCCTGCTTCTCGATTACTTATAATCTTATAATCATGACATAGCCATGCACACATTCCTAATGCCATCATATGATAACTGTTTTCATCTTTTAAATCATGATATGAAGGTAATGTAAGTAATACCTTTTGATATTTGTCTTTAAAGTCTTCTTTCTTTTGACGTTTTAATGCACTAAACATAGTAAATAAATCAGTTCCTGCAACTTTTAAATAATGTGCAGTTAGTTTTTGAAATTCCTGCTGTACTTCCTGGTTTGGAACTTTAACTACATATAAGCCATCCTGATATGATATGACTTTAGATATCGTTAGATATCCTGCATTTACTAAAAGTCCCCATAAATTCTCTGTTGTACTGGTTTCAAAAAAACTTGTTTCCATTCTCACCAGTGTTTCCAGTTTTCCTGTCTGGATAAGTTCCTCATATCCTCTGTTAAATGCATCATCACTGCTTTCCATTGCTTTTCTTATCATTTCATTACTGCTTGTATTTATCCAGTATGGCTCTAAAACTTTTCTTGATGCATAATTGAGGACAGACCAGGGATTATAGATTTCATACTTTCCAAAACGATATCCATTATACATTGACTTTACTTCATTATTTAATGATAAATCATAATATTCTAGTGCCTCTTTTGTTTCTTTTTCAGTAAATCCAAAATACTGTGCATATTCTGGATCTTTTACTGTACATACAACCAGGTTGTTCAAATCACTGAAAATATTTTCTTTGGCAACTCTTTGAATCCCAGTCATCATTGCATACTGTAAACTTGTAGATGTTTTTAAGGCATTATGGAGGATAGAAGACAACCCATCTCGTATTTCATCATAGAATCCACCAATATTTGCTTCAATAAAAGGAGTGTCATATTCATCTATAAAAAGCATGACTTTTTTATTATAGTATGTTTCTAATTTTTCCATTAAGAAAGAAAGTGCATTGTTTATATTATTTAGATTTCCATCATCTTTATTCATCAATCCCTGGATAATTGAATGATATTCATCTTGATCAAAAGGAGACATATTTTCTTTGAACACATGCATATAATGATCATATTCTTTACGAAGATAAAGTTTTATACTATGAACAATATTTACTTTGTTATTCTTAGAATTCGCAAATGAAATAAAGATAGTAGGATACTGATTTATTTGATCAGCATATTCAGTATCCATGATTTTTGTATCTTTGAATAGCTCTTTAGAATCTTTAGTGATATCAAAAAATTCTGCCATCATTGACATATTGATTGTTTTTCCAAATCTTCTTGGTCTTGTAATTAGTGTGACTTCATTTCCTTGTTCTAAAAAGTCTTTTATCATTAATGTTTTATCTACAACATAATAGTTTTCACTCTTTAGTTTTTCATAATCCTTTAATCCAACAGGAATTCTTTTTCTCATATATTTCACCCTTTCGTTTGGTTTCATTATAACATAGATATGCAATCCTTTCAGCAAGTTTAAATTAGTTAAAAATAGTCAATAAAATTACTAATCTTATCATGACTTTTAACATCTAAAAAACAACAGAAATATATTGTATCATATGATATTTTAACTGAACATTATCCTGAAAAATTAAGAACTGTTATACAAATATGATTATACACTATTGTTTAAAGATCATACTTTTTTACATACTGTAGAAACCATGTATTTATAACTAAGTATCTATATGAGTAAAAATACCTTATATATAAACTGATTACATTACTTGATCATTATAAATTTTTCAGTTTTCATTTCTCTAGATTCAAAAATACTTTCTTCATTAAATATTGTTATAATATCAATTATTTAGATTTTCTATTTCAGTATATTCTAGTACATTAACTAGATAAATAAATACAATGTAAAATTATCTTTTTATATCTATTAATCACTCTTGATAATAGTTTTTTCTAAATCTCTAATATGTTCTTTTTTTGTTGTACTGTAATTATATTTTAGTATGTATGGAAACCTTTAGGTTAGTGCATTTCAGTGTAAAAAACAGGGGTATTTTGGATATTAAAATTAATTAATATTTAAAAACGTATAGTATATATGAATATAGAAAGCTATTTAGAAAAGAAATTTCAATTCTACTGTATATGTCAACGACAGATTCTTTGTCTAAAAAATGAGAAAGAAATATAAAATTTGTATTATTATACTATTTTTAATCCTATGTTCTGTATTTAGTGAACCTTATGAATTAAATACTAAAATTGGATAAACTTTCAATCACTATGGATAATACGAAGTGAAAATCAATAATAAAGAGGTTGATATATTTTGCGCTAATATATTTGCAATATTAACAGATCTATTTACTAGTTACAGAATGATTAATACTACAGATACTTTTGAATATGGCATCTATTACAGTTAATGTAGAATATTATATATACTAATAAAAAACCAGAAGTAAATAAGTATCATCTTATTTTACTCCTGGTAATTTTCATCTTAACTTAATAATACGCTATATTTTATTTAATTGTCTTTTATAATACTTTTACTACATAAATAAGTAATAATAAAATATCCACCATAAATAATTACTAGAAAGATACTTGTTGTAATAATTACCTCAAAAGTATTAGATTGATTAAATGTTTGCAGCATCAGATTACAAACCTGAATTCCAAATATAGAATGAATGATTGCTAAAATTAAAGGGTACGAAAAATAAATTGCTATTTGCTTAAATAAAGAATGATTAATCATTTTCTCATTAACCCCTAATTTTCTTAATACCTGATATTTTTCTTTATCATCAATACTTTGTGATAACTCTTTAAGTGCTAAAATAGCGGCACAAGAAATCAAAAATACAATTCCTATATATAATCCAATAAAAATAACCATAGCCCCCATACCAATACTATTGGCGTAAATCTGTATTTTGGTATTAACCAATAAAATATCAGACCTATAACTTTGCATCTTTTCATCTAATACATTTCTATTTTCTTTATCTATACTAGTATAATTTGACATCAAATAACTATTAAATAGTGAAAAATCATTAACTGCTTCATCAGGAACAATATAAACCCCCATTGTCATATGGCTCGACTGCATTGATAAAAAACCGTTTTGACATTTATCAAATTTACTATGATATACTTTTCCATTTAATTCAATATCTGGTTTATCTTTAAGAAATTGATTACGAGCATTTATAATATTCTCATAATTTGCCATTACTACATATTCATCTTTTAAATTATAAATTGGCAGGTTATACATTTTTGCTAATTTATTATAATCACTAAGTTTAATTATTTCTTCACTAGTATTTAAAAACTCTTCACTTGTATCTTTATAAGCATCACCATAAGTATGTCTAATGGTTAATTGAGGACTTTGATATGTAGTAAAAGTATAAATATCTTTTAGTTTATCAAGTGAAATTTGATTTTTAATTAAATATTCATCAATTGTTAAATTATCTTTACTAGCATCCTTTTGCATTTGAATATCTATAGGAGCTAATTCATTCAATTGAGCAGTTGAAGCTTTATTTAAAGCAAAAGCACTTGAAAAAATACAAATAGTTAAAAAAAGCATTAAACAAATAATAGTTGTTGAAAACACTGTAGTATTTATTTTACTGCTAATTTGTTTAACTGTAAAACTATTTAGATTTTTAAAATAATGATTTTTTGAAACCATTACTAATTTCAAAACTAAACCTGAAATAGACCAATAAATAAGAAATGTTGCAACTGCTCCATAAACCATTTGTAAAAATACTGAAAATTCTTCAGTTAAATTATCAGCTCCAGCAGTAACATTATAGTATGCATAACTCAACAAAACTGCTGCCCCAATAAAAATTAGTATACAAACAAATGAATTTTTTAATTTGATCTCTTCATTTTGTTTATTGACTATTAATAATTTAATTAACTGTTGACGATTAACTTGAATAGTATTAAAAACTAAGACTAATAAATACATTATTCCAAAATAAATGATTGTCTTTATCGTCGTACTAATGGAAAAAACAAATGTAAACTTACTCATATCAGCTTCAAACATATTAGCAACAATAATTGACATTACTTGTGATAAAGCAATTCCCAAGATTAAACCAACTATTAATGAAATAAGACCTATCACTATTGTTTCAACTAATAAAATCTTTGATATTTGTTTTTTTGACATACCTAAAGTCATATATATACCAAATTCTTTTTTTCTTCGTTTCATTAAAAACTGATTTGCATATACAATTAAAAAACCTAATATAAATGAAACAAATACACTTACCCCTGATAAAATATTATTTATTAATTGAATAATATCTTTAGTTGAATTATTCAACTTTAACATGACTGTTTGACTTTCAATTGAATTAAAAATATAAAAGATTGCAACTCCCAAAATAAGAGTAAAGAAATAAATAGCATAATTCTTCAAACTTTTTTTAATATTCTTTAATGATAAATTAAACAACATCACTTACATCGCCCCCAAGCAAAGAAACAACATCAATAATTTTATCAAAAAATTGTTTACGATCATCACCACCACGATCAAATTCATTAAATATTCTACCATCTTTAATAAAGATAACTTTTGAAGCATAACTAGCACTAAAAGCATCATGTGTAACCATTAAAATTGTTGTTTGATAATCTTGATTTAATTTTTGAAGTCTTTCTAATAACATTTTTGAACTTCTTGAATCTAATGCACCAGTTGGCTCATCAGCTAAAACTAACTTTGGATTAGTAATGATTGCTCGAGCACTAGATACTCGTTGCTTTTGTCCTCCAGATATTTCACAAGGATACTTATTTAAAATATCACTAATACCTAATTTGTCTGCGACTTCCTGAACCCGCTGGTCAATTATTTTAGCTTTAATATTTTGAATTTGTAAAGCTAAAGCAATATTTTCATAAGCTGTTAAAGTATCTAATAAATTAAAATCCTGAAAAATAAAACCTAATTCTTCACGTCTAAATTTATTTAAATTATTTCCTTTTAATTTTGTAATATCCAAACCTTCAACATAAATATGTCCACTTGTTACTTTATCAATTGTTGAAATAACATTCAATAATGTTGTTTTACCAGAACCACTAGCTCCCATAATGGCAACAAAATCACCTTTATTGATATTCAGTGAAATATTGCTGATAGCTTTAGTAAGATTACTCTTATTTCCATAATATTTACTAATATTTTCAATTGTTAGAATATTTTCCATATATTATTCTCCTTTACAACTTAATTATAGAAAAAACATAATCTTAATAACATCGAACTATCTTACATCATCTTACAACGTTGTAATATTGATCATCATTGAAATAGAGTGTTACTTTAGTGTATTTATTATATTGTGATTCAACAATAATCTTATGTCCTAATTTATCACATAATCTTTTAACAATATACAATCCCATTCCTGTTGAACTAGAAACTAGTCGCCCATTTTCACCAGTAAATGACTTATTGAATACTTTACTTAAATCACTCTTTTTAATTCCAATTCCATTATCAATTATTTCCAAGGCAATATTATTAGTCTTAATTACCTTAAAAATTATTTTACAATTATTCTGACAATGATATTTAATACTATTACTTACAATTTGATTAATAATAAATTCTAACCATTTAGTATCACTTAAAACAGTATAATTAATTTGTTCAATTTCAATATTAATTTTTTGATACAATAAACTATCTTGATTACGCTTTATTACATTTCTGATAATCATTCCTAAATCACAAGATTTAATTAAGTAATCTTTTTCACTGTTATCTTTTCTAGCATAATATAAAACCTGTTCAACATAATTTTCAATCCGATTGACCTGATCTTTTAACTTCCTTTCATTTTGCTCATGATTATGAATCATTAATTTTGCACTTGATATTGGCAGCTTGACCTCATGAATCCATAATTCTATATACTCTTTAAAATCTTTTAGATTATTCTCATATATTTCTATTTCTTCATACATTGATTTATCAATCTCATAAAGAGCATCATATAAAATCTTTCCTTCTAAAAAATTCGGAGGACTAATTAATTCTGTTATTAAGCACTTTTTATCTAATTGTTCTAATTTATTAAGAAAACTTTTATAAAAACTATGTTTTTGGTAATAATCATAACCTATTAACAAAACGCCAAATAAAACCATTACTAATATGACCGACCAAATCAATGCATTTGATACTTTAAACACTAATAAAAAAAATAACACCATTAATATCATTAATATTAATAAAACTAGATAGGTAATTCTATCTAGTAAATAATCTTTTAATTTCATATTAATATATAACCTTGATCCCTTCTAGTTTCAATCACATTATACAAACCAATCTTTTCTAATCTTTTTCTTAACCTTGTCATATTAACTGTTAATGTATTATCATCAATAAATTTATCTGTACCCCATAAATAATTCATAATATCATCACGAGTAACAATCTTTCCCTGATTCATCAACAGGAAATAAAATATTCCCATTTCATTTTTAGATAAAATTAATTCTTGATTTTCATTTTTTAAAGTACTTTTCATTAAATCCACTTTAATATCATGATAAAGCAGCTTTGTTTCATTTTTATGTAGACGTTTAAAAATAGCCTCAATATGCAATAGTAAAATAGTTGGATTATATGGTTTAGTTATATAATCATCTGCACCATAACTCAATGCCAATATTTCATCAATTTCACTATCTTTACTAGTAACCATAATTACAGGAATAGTAGAAACTTCTCGTAATTTTTTTAATATCTGCTGACTATTAAGATAAGGTATTTTAATATCTAATAAGATTAAATCTGGTTCAATTTCAAGTATTTCTTCTAAAGTATCTTTAAAGTTTTGTAAAATAATTCCTTGATAACCATTATAATCTAACAATACTTTTAATTCTTTTCGCAATTCTAAATCATCTTCAATAATTAATATCTTCATGATGGTCACCCCTTTATATTATACACAATTAATTATATTGCTACCTTACAGAAGTGTAAGATAGCAATATTTTTAATACCTATTTTATCCATTAAAATGCTTTTCTAAGACCTTATATTAATTATCTTATTTACCTTTATTCATTACTTTATTAAATAATTTTTCAGTTTCTTCAAACTGTTTTAAAATAGCATCATTACTTGGACTCTTTACTTTTGTCTCGTTTTTTTCATTAATTAATATCTGTAAATTTTTATCAATATTTTTTAATAATAATATTATTTCATCTAATTTTTTCTCCATTTTTCCTATTATGAAGTAACGTTTATTAAGACATAATAAAATTTATCAATTTCATAAGAAATCTTTTATATCCTATTTGTCTTTTTTGAGTCACTCCGTCCCCTTTCTTTTTAAAATATTTTGTTATAATATCTTTTATTCAATTGGTGTTTGATAAAAATACCCAAAGAAATTCTCTGTTTTTAACACATTAATAATAACATTAGAATCAACATCTTTCATCAAACTTACAATATCTTGTACTTCATAACTTGAAACAACAGTATGTAATAAATTCATTGGCTTTTTACTATATCCCCCAATTGCTTCAACACATGAAATACCATGATGATACTGTAAAATATACGATTCAATAATCTCTTGTGCTTTTGTAGTTGTTATTTGCAAAGTTACTCGTTCATAACGTTTATAAAATGAATCAATTGTTTTAGTTGAAATAAACTGTAATAAAATTGAATATCCCGCATATTCCCAGCTAAACATATATCCAAAAATAGTTAATATTATTGCATTAAATATAAACACATACCCCCAAATTGCTTTTCCTTTACGATTTGATACATATAATGCAATAAAATCTGTTCCACCAGTTGATGCATTACCTTTTAAAGCAATAACAGTCAATAATCCATATGCAAACCCACCAAAAACAATGTTTAATAAGATATCATCAAATAATGGTGGATAATGAGTAAAATTTAAAAAGAAACTAGCTAAAAAGACTTCTAGTAAAGAAAAAAATGTAAATTTTGGACTAATACTTTTATAACATAAAATAGCAACTGGTAAATTTAATAAAATCATTCCTAATGATATAGGAAAGGAAAAACCAAATAAAGAAGTAATCTTTTCAATTAAAATTGCTACTCCAGTAAATCCACTAGATAATAAATTAGTTGGCTGAATAAAGACATTGAGTACATATGCTTGTAAAAAAGCAGCTATTACAACACTAACTAATGTTATTATAAACTTACTCCTTTTATCATTAATTAATTTTTTAAACATAAATACTAATCTTCATTTCTTTAAGTTTATTATTGTTACTAATCATAATTTTCCTACTTTCCTTTATTCTTATGATTAGTATTACCTATTATTAAACCATTTTAACTACTTTTATTATAAATCACTATTCCTTTTCAATGTTTTTTTTCTTGCTGTCATATAGTTGTCTAACCATTCTTGACTTGCTGCTTCATGAATACATTTACCATTAATATTTTTTGTTATGTAGACAGTTGCTTTTTCAGTAGCTGTAGCAACAACAAAAGAAAAATTCTCTATATTAGTTGCCACACCCCATTGACCTTTATTGTTCATAGCAATAAGTGACATGTCTCCAGCTTGGCCACGACGCTGCTTTAATTCTAAATCAAACATATTAACTGCTGTTTCACAAGCTTCTTGAGGATGAATACCATCTTTCATTAAACGAACAATCTCATATGCAAGACATCCTTTCATTACATCCTCACCTAAGCCTGTAGCACTAGCTCCACCAACTTTACTATCAACATAAAATCCTGAACCTGAAATTGGAGAATCACCAACACGACCAGCTTTTTTCATAAATAAACCACTTGTAGAAGTGGCAGAAGTCATTTTACCATGTAAATCTAAACATACCATTCCAACTGTATCATGACCTGAGTATGGTTTTATTTGCTGTTCCTTAATTTCATCTATTCTATTATAATAATGAATTTTAGCCCTTTTAGTTAACATATTTTTTCGTTCAAATCCCTCTTTATGAGCATACTTTTCAGCACCTGAACCAACCAATAAATTATTCACTTTCTCTTTTGATAAACGTCGTGCAATTGATATTGGGTTAGCAAAATCTTTTATAGCTGCTACTGCTCCAATATCTAATGTATCACCATCCATAAAAGCTGCGTCTAATTCAACTTCCATATCTTCATTTGGTAATCCACCATATCCAACTGATTTATAATATGGAAAATCTTCTACCTCTCTAATTGCTATTTCAATAGCATCTCCTGCATCTCCTGATTTTTTTAGTATTTCACTAGCTTTTTCTATTCCTTCTAAAGCCATTCGCCAAGTTGCAATTATTCCCCACATATAATAATCCTCCTTATTTTTCTATTTTTATTCAATTATAAAACATAGTTTAACTTTTTTAAACTAAACATGAATATATTATTAATTTCATTATTAAAAAATAATATCAAATAAGTGTAATCTTATGATAAAATGAGTTAAACTATTAATGAGGTGAACTTATGTTAAAATTTATTGAATATCCAAAGTGCAGCACTTGTAAAAAAGCTAAAAAATATCTCGATGATCTTGGTTTAGAACATAGTGATCGTCATATTGTTGAAGAAAAATTAAATAAAGAAGAATTACTAGCTCTATATAAAAAAAGTGGTTTACCACTTAAACGATTCTTTAATACATCTGGATTAAAATATAAAGAGTTAAAACTAAAAGATAAATTAGCACAAATGAGCGAAGATGAACAATTAACTCTTTTAGCTAGTGATGGAATGTTAGTGAAAAGACCAATCATTGAAACCAATAATAAAGTTTTAGTTGGGTTTAAACCAGCTGAATATGATTTATTGAAATAATGCCTGCTGCTTATAGTCATTATCGCTTAGGTCAAAAAGTAATTGAACAGCTTAATAATCCATTAAAAAAAATAATTCTTAATAATCAAGATTTATTCAATCTTGGATTACATGGTCCAGATATTCTTTTTTACAATCGACCTTATATCCACAGTAAAGTTAATCAACTAGGTAGTGCAATGCACCAGCAAAAAGCAAATAACTTTTTTAAACAGTCTTTATCTATATTAAAAGAAACAAAAAATGAAGCTCAATTTATTTATTTGTGTGGCTTTGTTTGTCATTTTATTCTCGATAGTAATTGTCATGGCTATATTAATAATATTATTGTTGAAACAGGAATAACTCATTTTGAAATAGAAACCGAACTAGATCGTTATCTAATGTTAAAGGATAATTTAGATCCTTTAACATCCCCTCTAACAAATCATATTATTATTAATGAATATATCGTTAAAAATATTAATCCCTTTTTTAAGACTACAAAAAAACAATTAATAAAGTCACTAAAGGGAATGAAGTTTTATGATCATTTATTAGTTGCTCCACAATTATATAAAAGAGGATTAATTTATTTATTTTTATTGATTACCTTTACTTATAAAAACTTTCAGGGATTTATAGTAAACTATAAACCCAATAAAATTATTATTCCTTATATATTAAAACTTGAGATATTATTTAATAAAAGCATAAATGAATCTATTAGTGGAATTTATAATTTAATTGATGCATTCAAATATGATCATGAATTATCTGAAAGATTTAATCGTAACTTTAAATAATCAGCAAAAAAGCTGATTATTTTTTATTACGTTTCATAATTT
>ERZ808024.799-NODE-799-length-11458-cov-4.105527_pt1 | contig 11458 bp, 8 predicted proteins | sample MGYA00380181_ERZ808024 | MGnify/ENA primary metagenome ERZ808024 (study PRJEB31490, sample SAMN06133413) | mouse gut metagenome | isolation source: Z2_1 | host: mice | place: China: Chengdu | collected 2015-05 ...
ATAGCTTTTGACTACAGCACCTTAGGGTGGTTTGGAACCTCCACCTGCATGGCGATTCCGGCGGGCCCCCCGCCATCATCTGCACAGCATAGCTGTCTTCAAGTAGCTACGCTACTTGGTCGCGCTTTCGTGGCGCACAATCATCGGCGTAGATTACCAGGTCACAATACCCTTTCATAAGTGGTTTCACTTTTTCCTTAAACCACCATAAGAGCACATAGTGCATATAGATATTTGCAATAACCGGCGAACACCCCGAACCCTGTCCGGAGCCCTCTTCCGTTGCATTGTACTGATAATCTTCCATAACACCTGCCTTCAGCGTCCGCTTTACTAATCTGAGGATGTTCGGGTCTTTGATCTTCGATTCTATAAATTTGATAATCCACTCATGGTCGAGATGGTTGAAGAACGACTTGATGTCTGCGTCCAGAACGTAGCTTGTTTTGTTCCTCATCAGCATTACATTCAGCTTCTGCAATGCCTGATGGCAGCTGCGCCCCGGTCTGAATCCCATCATTTCATCATAAAAGCATGGTTCGAATACTGCTTCCAGTATCTCTTTTAAAGCCGCCTGTACAAGTTTGTCCTCATAGCAGTATATGCTCAGCGGCCTTGTCTTCCCATTCTCTTTTGGTATTTCCACCTTTCTGGCTGGCTTCGGCTTGTATGCTTTCTTCTTAAGCCTTTCCTCCAGCCTGTCAAGGTTTTCCTCCAGTTTCTGCCCATACTCTTCCTTTGTTACCCTGTCGATTCCTACGGCTTTCTTGCCGTCCATCTTCTCATGGCACCGTTTCAGCATCTCCTTATTTATCAAATGCCCTACGGAAGTGAATACCATGTCTGGATTTTCGCTTGATAGCTGCGATATTCTCGCCAATTTCGTTTCCATTATGTTTTCTACCTCTGTGTATAGATAATGTTTCCTCTTTGATATTGCCCCATATAGCAGGGTTGCGAGGAACACAACCCTTTCTCGACTTCCCTCCAGTGGCATTACCCACCTTCATCGGTACAATTCGGCTATCCGACTGCCTAAGCCCCGTTTGCCTTCCTTCTTTCGTTGTCGGGCATACCATATGCTTACACTACATATGGAGGACATAGGCTCTCCCACAGTTGACTTGATATCATTGTGTAACATGACCGGCTCTTAGACACCGCCGCAATGTGTGAAATCTCACCATAACGATAAACCCACATGTTGCCTTCCACGTCGCTAAAAGTGTCGGCTTACGGAATATAGCTCATTTCGGTGCTGGATCGCCATATAGCCCTATTACCTAACTGTCTACGCTTAGCCTGCGGCATTACTGCCACACACCCAAGACTCGTTACCGGTGGTGTGGTTAGCACCTTACCGGACAGGATTTCCACCTGTTAAATATCACGCCCTTTCTGGGCGCACTAGCATTCCGATGCGCACTCCAAAGAGTGCAAACGGTCCCCGCAGCAATTCATTCCGGCCGGATTCCCCCTCCACGACCAACCTCCCACGGGGACGGAAGACTCAGCCATCCCCCTCACCACACCGGACATGGTCCGTTCCGGACGCGTCCTCCCAACCTCAGTTAAATCTCCATATGCTTTAGTAACAAAGACCTACCTGAACAGTAACGCGGTGGTAATAATAACAAATTAATTGCATTCGGCATAAATATTGATATAATGGAAATACAATGTTCTAAACAACCGGTGCGGAGAACGCCGGAAAAGGGGGAGATTGTCGCTTATGGCGGCAAGGAAAGGAAGGATTTATGAATAAAGTTTTTAAAAGTCTGCCTGTCAGACTGCTGTTAGGTGTCGTCATCGGTATTCTGGCAGGACTGGTGGCGAATGAAGGGCTGATGCATGTTGTTGTGACTCTGAACTATATTATGGGTCAGGTGATTTCCTTCTGTGTACCGCTGATAATTATCGGATTTATTGCTCCATCGATTACGAAACTGGGGAAGAATGCCTCCAGAATGCTTGGAATTGCCCTTGTACTGGCATACACATCATCACTGGGAGCCGCTCTGTTCTCAATGGCGGCAGGTTATGCGCTGATTCCCGGCATGTCTATCAATCCGGCTGTGGAAGGCCTGAAAGAATTGCCGGAAGTTGTATTCCAGCTCTCCATTCCGCCTGTTATGGGAGTTATGAGCGCCCTGGTCTTCTCAGTAATGATTGGCCTGGCCGCCACATGGACGAAGGCAGTTACCGTTACGAAGCTGCTGGATGAATTCCAGAAAATTGTGCTTGATGTCGTTAAGAAAATCATTATTCCGATACTGCCGATTTATATTGCATTCACATTCTGTTCCCTGGCATACGAGGGCTCCATTACGAAGCAGTTCCCTGTCTTTGTCAAGGTAATCATTATTGTTATGGCCGGGCACTATCTCTGGATGACGCTCCTCTATTGTCTGGGCGGCGCATATTCAGGTAAAAATCCGGTGAATGTCGTGAAAAATTACGGGCCGGCCTATATTACGGCCGTCGGCACGATGTCTTCAGCCGCCACTCTGGCAGTGGCACTGGAGTGCGCGAGAAAATCGGAACCCACTCTCAGGGACGATATGGTAGATTTCGGCATCCCGCTGTTTGCCAATATTCATCTGTGCGGATCGGTGCTTACCGAAGTATTCTTCGTCATGACGGTTTCAAAGGTACTTTACGGCACTCTGCCGGAACTTTCAACCATGATTTTATTCTGCGTACTGCTGGGGGTTTTTGCGGTAGGAGCGCCGGGGGTTCCGGGAGGAACGGTTATGGCCTCTCTGGGTCTGATTACGGGAGTCCTTGGATTCGACGCTACGGGAACCGCCCTGATGCTCACCATCTTTGCGCTTCAGGACAGCTTTGGAACAGCCTGCAACGTGACCGGAGACGGAGCGCTCACGATGATCCTGACCGGATATGTAGAGCGCCATAAGATTGAGAAACAGAAAATCAGCGTAGATTTGTAAAGATAAAAATCAAATTATTTCATTCAGGAAAGATCAGGCCGGCTGCGATTATCCGGCCTGGTCTTTCTTTTTCCCCTTCCATATTCCCGGCCAAAATGATATACTGAAAACAGATTGTACGCTGTTTTTACAGGTCTGCGGACGGGAACACCCCGCGGAATACAGCCTGTGAACGGCAGCACGGCAGCTTCATGCAAATTAACGATAGAGGAGAGACATGCAATGAAAAAATTAATTTCCTGGAACGTAAACGGCCTGCGCGCCTGCGTGGGAAAAGGTTTTTTAGATATTTTTAAAGAGCTGGATGCCGATATTTTCTGCATTCAGGAGAGCAAGCTGCAGGGAGGCCAGATTGATTTGGAGCTGGATGGATATTACCAGTACTGGAGCTATGCCGAGAAGAAAGGATATTCAGGGACTGCGCTTTTTACAAAAGAAGAACCGCTGTCCGTGACCTATGGTCTGGGAATTGAAGCCCATGATCACGAGGGGCGTGTCATCACGGCTGAATTTCCGGATTATTATGTTATCACATGCTACACGCCAAACTCTCAGGACGGGCTGGCAAGACTGCCTTACCGGATGCAGTGGGAGGATGATTTTCTCTCCTATCTGAAAAAACTGGAGGAGCATAAACCTGTGATTTTCTGCGGGGATCTGAATGTGGCCCACCGGGAAATTGATTTAAAGAATCCAAAGAGCAACAGGAAGAATGCCGGATTTACCGACGAGGAGCGGGGAAAATTCACGCAGCTTCTGGAGTCCGGATTTATTGATACGTACAGACATTTTTATCCGGATCAGGAAGGAATATACTCTTGGTGGTCATACCGGTTCAAGGCCCGCGAAAAGAATGCAGGATGGCGCATTGATTATTTCTGTGTGTCAAAAGCCCTGGAAGACAGACTGGAGAGCGCCATGATTCACACCGAAATCATGGGTTCGGATCATTGTCCTGTGGAGCTGGTGATACGGTAGGATTTACCGTTTCCCGGCGGGAGCGCGGACGCAGCACGCGGGGGTTAGGATTCAAAGCCCTGCTGAAAAGCGCAGTTGAGCGAGCAATAAACACGGAGAAATACGGAAAATTAAACGGACAGGAAGCAGATGATTATGAATTTACTTACTATAGAACATTTGACCAAATCGTATACGGAGCGTCTTCTTTTCGATGACACATCATTTTCTATTAATGAGGGGGATAAAATCGGCCTGATTGGAATCAACGGTACGGGGAAATCCACCCTCCTTAAGATTGCAGCAGGGCTGGAAGAACCGGATCTGGGAACCGTGGTCCGGGGAAGAAACCTGTATATCAGATATCTGCCCCAGAATCCCGTATTTGAACCTCAGCTTACCGTACTGGAGTGTGTAATAAAAGAGAATGAAGGCCATGAACACGTATGGGATCTGGAAGGACAGGCCAAAAACATGCTGACCCGGCTGGGGGTGCCGGAGTACGACGCTGTGATATCCACGCTGTCCGGCGGTCAGAAGAAGAGGGTTGCACTGGCCAGCGTTCTCTTATCTGCGGCCGATCTCCTGGTGCTGGATGAGCCTACCAACCATCTTGACAGCAGCATGGCCGACTGGCTGGAGGACTACCTCAAAAAATTCAGAGGCGCTCTCCTTATGATTACCCATGACCGGTATTTTCTGGACTCTGTGTCAAACCGTATCGTGGAGCTGGATAAGGGAAAACTATACAGCTATCAGGCAGGGTACGGCGGCTATCTGGAACTGAAGGAAGAACGTATGGCGATGGAACAGGCCTCCGAGCGCAAACGCCGGAGCATCCTGAGAACCGAGCTGGAATGGATCCGCCGCGGAGCCAGGGCCAGATCGACGAAACAGAAAGGCCGTATTCAGCGCTTTGAAGAACTGAGCGCACGTAAAGGACCGGAGGAAGACGGGGATGTGGAGATGAATTCTCTTACAAGCCGTCTTGGAAGAACTACGGTGGAAGTCTCGCATTTAAATAAGAGTTACGGAGATAAAGTCCTGCTCCGTGATTTCACATATATTTTTCTGAAGAATGACAGAATCGGCATTATCGGGCCGAACGGAAGCGGGAAATCCACACTGATGAAGATGATTGCCGGCCTGGTTCAGCCTGATTCGGGGGAGACGGTTATAGGACAGACCGTCAGGATGGGATATTTTTCTCAGGATAATGAAGAGATGGACGACAGCCTTAAGGTGATCGACTATATCAAAAATGTAGCAGAGTATGTGAAGACGCCGGACGGAATGGTATCGGCTTCCCAGATGCTGGAGCAGTTTCTCTTTCCTTCCAGTATGCAGTATACATTAATCGGTAAACTTTCGGGAGGGGAAAAAAGAAGACTCTGCCTGCTTCATATACTGATGGGGGCGCCCAACGTCCTGCTTCTGGATGAGCCGACCAATGATCTGGACATCAGGACGCTTACGATTCTGGAAGATTACCTGGATCATTTTCAGGGGATCGTCATTGCGGTATCCCATGACCGGTATTTTCTCGACAGGGTGGTGCGCCGGATTTTTGCATTTGAGGGCGATGGTGCCGTAAAACAGTATGAAGGCGGTTACACCGATTATCAGGCTGCTCTCGAAGAGAGAGGGCAGGGGCAGGAGGAGAGTACCGCCGCCAAAGCGGGGGCGGAAGACCAGAGCCAGCCTAACCGCAAAAACTGGAAGGAAGGGCAGCCGCGGGAGACGAAGCTGAAATTCACGTATAAAGAGCAGCGGGAATGGGAGACGATTGAGGAGACAATCGCCGCTCTGGAGGAAGAGGTGGCTGAGCTGGAGGGTGAGATTCTTCAGGCTGCCAGTGATTACAGCCGTCTGAACCGGCTGATGCAGGAGAAAGAGGAAAAAGAAGCACAGCTGGAAGAAAAGATGGAACGCTGGATGTACTTAAATGAGCTGGCTGAACAGATTGGGGCACAATAATTGTTACAGCCCGGGTTTAACGGCGTGGGAGCTGTAACCAATAACTTCGGTAAGATGACTGCCGGATGGGAGATGGACAAGTGAAGACAGGCGAAATGGAAAAAATACAGAACGGCCACAGAAATTTTCCTTTAGGCATTACAAAGACAGAGAAAGGAATCCATATCTGCACCGTGGCTCCCGGCGAAAGCTGCAGCCTGGTGGTTTACAGGGATGGGAAAATAATAGAGAAAATACCGTTTTCTCCGGAGGAGAAGGTGGGAGATGTATGGTCCATGGAACTTTGCGGCGATGGATTTTCGGGACTGGAATACTGCCTGGAGACGGAGAGCGGGGAACAGCCCGATATTTATGGGAGAGAATTCCGGGGACGCGAACAATGGGGGGATTTATCTTCCGTCAAAAGACCGGTAAGAAGCTGCTTTGTCCTGGAGGACTTTGACTGGGAAGACGACAGACCGTTAAAATACGCTTTCGGGGAGATGGTGATCTACAGGCTGCATCCCCGCGGATTTACAAAGCATGCATCCTCACACACTTCCGACAGGGGAACGTTTAAGGCAATCACGGAAAAAATTCCCTATATGAAAGAGCTGGGCATTACGACAGTTGAACTGCTTCCTCCAAATGAGTTTTGTGAAGTAATGATGCCCGATCAGTCGGACGGCAATCCTTACCGCAGCCAGGAGCCTACGGGACGGCTGAATTACTGGGGATACGGGGAAGGTTTTTACTTTGCCCCCAAAGCGTCGTATTCGTCGGGAGGGCATAAGAGACCGGCAGCGGAATTTTGCAGCCTGGTCAAGGAGCTTCACCAAAACGGGCTGGAGCTGATTGTCGAACTGTATTTTACCGGGAAAGAAAACCCGTCTCTGATTTTGGAGGCGGTCCGCTTCTGGGTTATGCAGTACCATGTGGATGGAGTGCATCTATCCGGATATGCACCGGCCGGGCTGCTGGTGCGTGATCCATGGCTGTCCGAGACAAAACTTTTTGCAACATCGTGGGATAATGCGGAGAATGGCAGGGTGCGCCATCTGGGAGAGTACAATGACGGCTTTCTGGTTGATATGCGCAGTGTGCTGAAGGGGGACGAGGATCAGATTAATAAATTGATCTTCAGAAACCGAAGAAATCCCGCCGGCTTCGGCGTTATAAATTATATGGCGAATACGAATGGATTTACCATGATGGACATGGTGTCCTATGAGATGAAACATAATGAAGCCAATGGAGAAAATAACCGTGACGGAACGGATTATAATCATACCTGGAACTGCGGCGTGGAAGGTCCGACACGAAAAAAGAAAATAGTGCAGATGCGCAGAAAACAGTTGAGAAACGCCTTTTTACTGCTGTTTCTAAGTCAGGGAACACCCCTGCTTCAGGCGGGGGATGAGTTTGGCAGCACGAAAAACGGGAATAATAATTCCTATTGCCAGGATAATGAGATCTCCTGGATTAATTGGAATTTGCTTGAGACGAACCGGGATATTTTTGAGTTCGTCAAGTACGTCATTGCTTTTAGAAAAGAGCATTCTGTTTTTCATATGGGAACGGAGCCGAAGAATACGGATTACCTGGTCTGCGGTCATCCGGATGTATCATATCACGGAGTGAAAACCTGGTGTCCGGAATTTGAGAATTTCCGCCGCCAGCTTGGAATCATGTATTGTGGGGAATATGGGGAAAAAACGGGCGGCGCGCCCGATGATTACTTTTACACGGCATACAATATGCATTGGGAACCACATGAATTTGCCCTTCCCAAACTTCCGAAGGGCATGATGTGGCATCTGGCCTTTAATACGGATGACAATGAGAATAATGGTATATACAGACACGGAGAGGAACCGGTTCTAAAAAACCAGAAACAGTTTATGGTTCCGCCGAGATGTGTTGTTGTATTTATCGGGCTCAGAAGTATCGGCCATGATGCAAAAATTCAGGAGTGACAATGAAAAACAGACAAAAACGGTTACTTAATAACAGAATAGCGGCTTTGATGCTGAGTGCGGCCCTGGTTGCTCCGGTACTGACTGCATTTTATGGAGGAAGCGCCCAAAGCGTCATTGTGGAGGCATCGGCGCACGGTAAGGAGCATCGGAAAACCGGTGTGAATATTTATTCGCTGGGTCCGGGCTATCAGTCGCTGCCGTATTCCGATACGTATGGGGATTATCAGTGGGCTTTGCTTAACAGCGGAGTGTTCAAGCTGGTTCCGAGTACGAAAACTCCACTGGAGAGCACTTTTCAGGGATGGCTTGGAGGCCAGAATGCCGGACAGAACAGGCCGGGGCCTGCCAGGGAGAGTGAAGGGACAACTCTGGCGGTAGCCGGGATTGATATTAATATTATACCTGCCTGGAAGAAATACGATGCGAAAGAAGGAAAACGCCAGGTAATCGTAGCCGTAATTGATACGGGAATTGATTACAGCCATCCTGATTTGGCAGATGCTGTCTGGATGAATGAAGATGAGATTCCGGGTGACGGAATCGACAATGACGGAAACGGATATGTGGATGATGTTTACGGATGGAATTTCTATTCGAATAATAACCAGGTGTTTACCGGTCCGGATGATGATCATGGAACCCACTCTGCCGGGACAATCGCCGCGTCGAGAAATGGGAGCGGAATAATAGGAATCTGTGACCCGTCCTATGTCAAAGTGATGAGTGTCAAGGCATTGGGAACACCTGCCGGTATCGGCACGGCGGATAATGTGGCAAAGGCAATCCGCTATGCGCAGGACAATGGGGCCGTGATCTGTAATCTGAGCTTTGGAACCAATAAATACAGTGAGGAATTATATCAGACGATGAAGAATTCCGGCATGCTGTTTATCGTAGCGGCGGGAAACGGCGACAGTTCCGGCAGGGGATATAATATAGACAGCCTCCCTGTTTATCCTGCCAGCTTTGATTTGGATAACGTGATTTCGGTAGCCAATTTAAGGTTCGACGGACAGATAGATCCTTCCTCCAATTTCGGTGCGAAGAGCGTGGATCTGGCGGCGCCCGGCAGCTATATCCTGAGTACGGTTTCCGGAAATAAATACAGCTATATGAGCGGCACCTCCATGGCGGCGCCGATGGTGACCGGTGCGGCCGCTATGCTGTATTCTTATGATTCCGGTCTTGCGGTGACGGAAATTAAGGGCAGAATCCTTAATTCGGTCCGCCGTCTGGACAGCTTGTCAGGCAAAACGTCAACCGGAGGCATGCTGGATGTTTCGGCAGCGCTGAATCTTTCCGGGAATAATTAAGAATAAAATGAGAGAACAGGTATATGAAGCGATTATCGGAGGCGGAATTTCGAAATAAGATTACATGGATGACTTTTATCCTGAGCTGCCTGGTTGTAATGATTCACAGCTATAATGCAGACTTATTCATAAATGGAGAGGGAACCGGAGTGTTTGCAGAAAGCGTAAAGCAGGTGCAGTCTCTGGTTTCTCTTGCTGTGCCTTCCATTGCCGTGCCGGGATTTTTTATCATTTCATCCTATCTGTTCTTCCGGGATGTGTCATGGGGCGAGATTCCGGATAAGATGACGCGCAGGGTCAGGAGCGTGCTGATACCATACATCGTGTGGAACACACTTTACTATTTCCTGTTTATCGTCGTGTCCAGGATTCCCGTCCTGTCTTCCGTGGCAGGGAAGGGAATGGTTGTTTTTTCTCTGGAAAATTTGGCGGATGCTATTATTAATTATACTTATAACCCTGTACTTTGGTATATGCAGCAGCTTATACTTCTGATAGCGCTCGCACCGGCCGTATATGCGGTGATGTCGAATCTGTGGGCCGGGGGAGCGGCAATCGCCGTTTTATTGTATTTTCTCGGCAAAGCCACGGTGATACCCGTTTTGAATCTGGACGCGCTGCTTTATTTCTCATCGGGGGCCTATCTGGCTCTCCATGGAAGGCGGCTGGCGGAAAAAAGAGACGGGGATAAAGCTGTATCGCGGCTGCTTAAGTGGGCCGTGGTTCTGGCCTGTGTCCTGCTCTGCATCCTGATGTTCAGGACGACACACCGTTACGCCAATTTTCTGACGGCAGTGCTTTACGGACTGCTGGCTCCGGTTACGATCTGGATTGCCCTGCCCTCAGGCCGGCTTCCGGCTCCGGCTCCTTGGATGAAGGAGAGCTTCTTCCTGTATGCGTTCCATTTTCTCATTGTCAGGACGATTAACAAGGCGGCTTCCCTTGTTCTGCCCCATACGGCGGGGGTGGCGCTGATCCTGTATTTTGCAGTCGCCGCCGCTGCGGTTCTTCTTTCCTGGGGAACCTCAGAATTCCTTAAAAGAAAAATACCGCCGCTCTGGAAGCTCCTGAGCGGCGGCCGTTAAAAAATGCTTAGTAAATGCTTAGTGCTTAGCGTTCGCCGGATTCCCACCGGCCGGAAGCGCCGCAGGGCAGCACCAGCCCGCTTTCCGTAACAGGCAGGCCTAACTCGTCTGAGCATACGCTCCCCTTATATTTTGGCAGCAGCTCTGTGGACAGCATATAAGTCAGCACGGAGGGAGCCAGTCCCGTAGTATAAGAGTTAATAAGGTAAAAAAGCGGTTCCTCCGATAAAAGCTGTGCGCACAGTTTGACAAAGGGGTGAATCGCTTCTTCGATCTTCCATATTTCGCCTTTTGGTCCTCTTCCGTAGGAGGGGGGATCCATGATGATACCGTCGTAATGGTTGCCGCGGCGTATTTCCCTCTCTGCAAATTTGACGCAGTCGTCCACAATCCAGCGAATCGGGGCATCCCCGAGGCCGGATGAGCGGGCGTTTTCTTTTGCCCAGTTTACCATGCCCTTGGAGGCGTCAACATGCGTGACAGCGGCTCCTGCTTTCGCGGCGGCCAGCGTGGCACCTCCCGTGTAGGCAAAGAGGTTTAAGACCTTTACAGGCCTTCCGGCTTTCCGTATCTTATTTCCAAACCAGTCCCAGTTGGCGGCCTGCTCCGGGAAAAGGCCGGTGTGTTTGAAGCTGAATGGCTTCAGGTTAAAGGTGAGGCCTTTATAGTCGATTGTCCACTGTTCCGGCAGATCGAAGAATTCCCATTCGCCTCCGCCCTTGGAGCTTCTGTGATAATGGCCGTTCATCTTCTTCCAGCCTCTGTGTTTCTTGGGGGTATCCCAGATTACCTGGGGATCGGGGCGGACCAGCAGGTAGTCTCCCCAGCGTTCCAGCTTCTCCCCCTGGGAGCAGTCTATTACTTCGTAATCGTTCCAGCCGTCGGCAATCCACATAATATAATCTATCCTTTCTGAGGGGCAGAAGTGTCCGGTATTTTCTGATAGCCGGATTCTGCCTTTTATTGATGGCGGTGACCTGTACGCGGAGCGTGTAGGTTATCGTTAATTGGCGGTAAAGGTCAGCAGAGCCTGCCTTTACCGTTAAAAATGCATGATGTATGCGGGATATCCGTAGAATATCCCAACTTCTTATCTATTATATATGGTCACAATAGGGGTGTCAAATGGAACCGGGGGTGAAATGGAGATTTAGTTAAGCAGGTGAGGACGCCGCCGGTACGGCCAGCGGACGGGGTGGTGGGGTGTGTATATGAGT
>ERZ808024.802-NODE-802-length-11437-cov-3.634331_pt1 | contig 11437 bp, 10 predicted proteins | sample MGYA00380181_ERZ808024 | MGnify/ENA primary metagenome ERZ808024 (study PRJEB31490, sample SAMN06133413) | mouse gut metagenome | isolation source: Z2_1 | host: mice | place: China: Chengdu | collected 2015-05 ...
ACCGTTTCAATCTTGGAATTGTTGATAAGAGTTTCTTTCTGATTCGCCGTAAATCCGTTCATAATAACAATGTCCCATTCTGAACCATATAGACGAGAATTTTGTAATCTGCTTAAGTCCAAATAAGTTAAGCCTACAGTAAAAACAGAAAAAAGCATAAATGCAGACAACATAATCGTAACAAATAGAATAGAAAATTGACACTTATTTGTTCGCACTGTGTTTTTAGCTAATTTGTTTATTATTTGACGATTATTGTTTGCTAACATCAGAATCACTTCCTCCCACTAATTTTCCATCTTGTAATCTAACTATTCTATCTGCCATTTGTGCAATATCCAAATCGTGTGTAATGACAATTAGTGTTTGCTGATATTCTCTTGCAACAATTTTTAAAAGTCCTATAACATCATGGCTGGAAGATGTATCAAGATTGCCAGTTGGCTCATCTGCAAGGATAATGGCAGGTTTAGTCGCTAATGCTCTTGCGATAGCAACTCTCTGTTGCTCTCCGCCAGATAACATAGCAGGAAACATTTCTGTTTTATCTACAATGTGAAGTGTTTTAAGCAATCCTTGTACAAATTCTTTATCTGCTTTAACTCCGTCAAGTTCTAATGGAAACAATATATTATCATACACATTTAAATCTGGAATCAGATTATATTGTTGGAAGATAAAACCTATTTTTCTTCTTCTAAAAAGAGCAAGTTGCTCCTGATTCATTTCCGATAAATTTATGCCATCTACAATTACTGATCCAGATGTAGGAGAATCGAGACCTCCCAACATATGAAGAAGAGTGCTTTTTCCACAACCAGATTTTCCTATAATAGAAACAAACTCCCGTTCCTTTACTTCAAAATCCACTCCGTTTAAAGCAACTACGGTATGAGTGCCGACTTCATAATGCTTTTTTAAAGACCTTGTTTTTACAATGATATTTTCCATAGTCATTCCTCCGTTTCTGTTTTTATCATAGAATAGAAAAATCACAAACTGTTCACAAAAAGAAAAAATCACAAAACTGTGATTTTTTCATGCGGTCTAATCAGGGAAATATAAATGAAAAGTACTTCCTTTTCCTGATTCTGATTCAACTTCAATATATCCTTTTTGCATACAAATAATTTCTCGTGCCAGATATAATCCAATACCTACACCCTCTGTATTATGAACATCTGGCTCACGGTAAAAACGGTTGAATATCATTCCCTGTCTTTCTAAAGGAATCCCTTTTCCTGTATCGGTAATGCTAATTTTTGTGAAAATGGTTTCTTTGTTTACGACTATGTTGATACTGCCATTTACGCTCGTATATTTAACTGCATTATCAAGAATATTAAAAATTGCTTCTGCTGTCCACTTTTTGTCATGCTCAAGTTGAAGTGTTTCATCATATGTAACATGAATCTGAATGTTTTTCTTATCTGCTTTTGGAACAACTGCTCCAATCGCTAATGCAAGAGTTTCTGCTATAAACTGTTTTGATTTCTGTATTTTGATTGTTCCAGTTTCTAATCGTGACATTTTTATCATGTTTTGAAGAAGAAAATCCAATTTATCCACTTGCTTGCTCATTTTTAATAAATGTTCTATACTTTCTGATTTATTTACTTCATCGAAAAGCATTTCTTGATATAATTTAATATTCGCAAGAGGTGTTTTTGTTTGATGTGATATGTCAGAAACTAACTCTTTTAAATTTTCTTTTTCTTTGAACAGTTCTTGATTTTTATGTGTATACATATCAGAAATACGACATAGTTTTTCATAAACCATGCTCCATAAGTCATCTTGTTCATAAATTGTTTTGTTTAAATTTCTGCTGTTTAATAACTCATTTAAACTATTTTCTAATTTTCTTGTAAAGTCATAAATATCGTGTTTCAAGCAGCGATTCTTCCATAATAGACTTATAATAATCCCTATGAACAACACAATAATAAGAATATAAATTATTTCCATATATATCCCATTCCGTATATGTTTGAAATATAACTATGTTTGTCTGTTTCAATTTTCTTTCGCAAACGGTTAATGTTGACTGCAAGAGTATGCTTATCCATAAATTCAATTCCTTCTCCCCATAAGGAATCCAACAAAACAGAATAAGTTAGTAATTGTCCTTTATTATCAATCAATTTTTTCAAAATACGATATTCGGTAGGCGTAATAGAACAACTCTTTTCTTCAATCTGTACAACTCCTAATTCAAAATCAATCTTCAGAAAACCATCATCGTAGATGTTTGTTTTTTTTACTTCTCTTGACAATATAATGGATATTTTCTTTAACAAAATTTTCATAGAGAAGGGCTTTGTCACATAGTCATCTGCTCCTATTTCATAACCATTTAGAATATCTTCTTCTAAATCTCGTGCAGAAAGAAATAATATTGAAACATTATTTCGTGCTTTTATCCATTTACAAAAATGAAATCCGTCGCCATCAGGCAAATTTATATCTAATATTGCTAAATCGAAGGTATGATTGATTGCCATAGCTTGTCCATCTTTACAAGTATAAGCACTATATACACGATAGTTTTCTTTTTGCAAAGCTGTGCAAATCGTTTGATTTAATTCTAAATCATCTTCAAGTACAAGAATTGTATAAATAAGTCATCTCTCCTCTGCATAAATAAGCCTCATTTAATTGTCTATATTATAAACAATTAAAATGGCAGTATCAAGATTTTTATACCTTTGTATACCTTTGGAACAGAGTATTTCCATTTTGCGGATCTTATCCTAATTAAAACATATAGATACTGTTATTCATCTATGTTAAATCACACATAAAAAGAGCAACTATGCTTATTAACTATAATTGCTCTTTCCGTAATTGCTTAAATATAGATGATTTCAGTGCAAACTATTTCTCTTGCCCTTGCTTGTATCTCGTTCATTTTGCGAACCCAAAACATAGGATTTTCCGTTTTAAGTTGTTTGGTCACGCCCTCCTTGTCAGCCATTTGCTCGACCAATCGAAACATCATATCCGTTGCCTGTTCATCAATATCGGCAAGGTAACTGTTCAACTTGCCGCTTTTGAGAAGCGTGATGTAAACCGCCCGTTTATGTTCCTGTAAATAGTGTTCGTGTCGTTGCCCTCACACCCCGATAGGTTTGTGTTCTTTTTCGGCTGGTAAAGTAAGGCAAGGGATATAATAATCCCCCTGCAATTCGTACCAAAGACCGTTGCTTTCATCATAAATATACTTGTCCATTAAAAAATCCTCCAGTATAATATATTCGCACATACATCACAATTCTCCGATTGCCACACTCTGTTATATCTTGTTATGAAATTTTCTTGCCCTTGATTTTGCCCTTATAATTGTTCAAAACCAAGGTAATATTGTGTGAAACTATATAAATAAATAAGGTGTACTGATTGCGATAAATTCTTTGTTTTCAAGGCTTTCGGAGGATTTTATTAAAACCCTATGAGGTATGATAAACACCTGTAAAATTATGAGTTTCTAATCAGAATTTGTTTTGGAATACTATTGAATTATTGACAATATTCGTAAATAACACTAAACTATAAGTAAATTATAAAAAGTGAGGCAAGATTATGAATATTGAAGAAAGAGTGAAAAAAGCTTATGACCTACATCATGCTGGATATAACTGTGCTCAAGCAGTATTAGGAGCATATGTTGATTTATTTGATTTAGACATGGATAAAGCAATGACTATAGCATATGGTTTTGGAGGCGGAGTTGGAATGACTCGTGAGATATGTGGAACATTGACTGGTGGCGCAATGGCTATTGGTTTAAAATATGGTAAAGGTGAAGCAGATGTAAAGCAAAAGAAGTTTGTTAATGAAAAAGTTGCTGCGTTATGTAAAGAGTTCGAGGAGTCTCATGGATCAGTTGTTTGTGGTGAATTATTAGGACTTAGAAAAACTGATAAGGAAATTAATCGTGCTACATGTGATGATTTAATTGCTGAAGTAGTAAAATTATTGGAAAAGTATTTAATTGATTAGATGTCATTGGACATCTTTTTTTATATAAAACAGTTGACACTAGTTAGTAGACTAACTATAATGGTTAGTGTACTAAATAAATGGTTAGTCGTCTAACTAATGAAAGGAGGTACAACATGGAAAAGATAAGTTTTGATGATGTTGAAAAAATGATTAATAATTTTCAGTCTTTGCATAAAACAATGCATTATATGATGATGGAAAAAACTGAGAAATTTAATATTTCTCCAGATCAAACAAGGTTATTATTTATATTACAGAATCATCAAAACATAAATCAAAATGCTTTAGCTAAAAAATTAAATATAACTAAAGCAACTTTATCAGTGAGATTGCAACGTCTTGAAAAATTAGGTTATTTAACAAAAACTCAGGATAAAAATGATAAACGTAATTATATTTTAAATATTACTGAAACGGGAGAGGTATTTATTGAGACGGCAATTAGAATCATGAAAGAAAAAACATTGATTATGTTTGAAGGGGTTTCTAAAGAACAGATAGCAATTATTAATGATGTAATAGACATCATGAAGAATAATATTAAAAAATGTAAAGGAGAAGAATAATGCTTAAGTTAAAACATTATTTTAAAAAGTTTTGGATACCAATTCTGTTTTGTATTGGATTGCTTTTTTTACAGTCACAAACAGAATTAGCATTGCCTGATTACATGTCAGATATCGTTTCTGTAGGAATTCAAGCAGGAGGATTTGATAGTGCAGTAAGTGATGTTTTAAGTGAAGATACTTATAATCATTTATTAGTATTAATGGATAATAAAGATCAGGAAATATTTGAAAAGTCTTATAAATTAGTGAAAGCTAATTATGTAGATGAAGATATTTTAGATAAATTTTCTAAAGCTGATGGTCAAAATCTTTATTTGTTAAAGGATATTAATGATAAGGATATGGATAAATTAGAAAAGATTTTGGTTAAACCAATGTTATTAATAACTTCAATTGATACAATGGATCCAAATTCTAAAGAATATCAAGAACGATTTGGAAATTTACCTGCGGGAATGAGTCCTTATGATGTTTTAGCAATGTTGCCAAAAGAACAGAGAGCTGAAATGTTTACTGAAATTGATAATCAGATGGAAGCAATGGGAGAATCAACTTTAAAAATTGCTGCTGGAAATGGAGTTAAAGCTGAATATACTAGACTTGGAAGAAATGTAGATCAGGTTCAAAATGATTATATCTTAGCAACTGGAATTAAAATGCTTGTAATTGCTCTTGCTGGAACAGTTTGTGCAATAGCTTGTGGATTTTTAGCTAGTAAGATTGGTTCAGGTATTTCTAGGTTATTACGTGGAGATGTTTTTAAAAAGGTTGAGAGTTTTTCAAATGAAGAATTTAATAAGTTTTCAACTGCATCATTAATTACTAGAACAACTAATGATATTACACAAGTTCAAATGGTTGTAATTATGTTCATTAGAATTGTTTGTTTTGCACCAATGATGGGAATTGGTGCATTGATTAAGGCATTTCAAAATACTCCATCAATGACTTGGATTATTGGTTTGGTATTAGTTATTATTTTTGTATTAATTGGAGTTACATTTGCAATTGTTATGCCTAAGTTTAAGGTAGTTCAATCATTGATTGATAGACTTAATTTAACAATGCGTGAAAATTTATCTGGAATGTTAGTTATTCGTGCATTTGGAAATGAAGAACATAGTGAAAAAAGATTTGAAAAAGCAAATTTTGATTTAACAAAGGTAAATTTGTTTGTTAATCGAACTATGGTATCAATGATGCCAATAATGATGTTTATCTTTAATGTGGTAAGTTTATTGATTGTATATTATGGAGCAAAACAGATAGATTTAGGTAATATTGCAATTGGTCAAATGATGGCATTTATGCAATATGCGATGCAGATAATTATGTCATTTTTAATGATTGCGATGATTGCAATCATGTTGCCAAGAGCAAGTGTAGCAGCAGAACGTATTTATGAAGTATTATCAATGGAACCTAGAATAGTTGATCCAAAAGAAGCAAAGCCTTTTAATAATGATAAACGTGGTTTAGTTGAATTTAAAGATGTTACTTTTAAATATCCTGGTGCTCATGAAGCAGTATTAGAAAATATCAGTTTTACTGCTAAACCAGGACAAACAACAGCACTTATAGGTTCTACTGGTTCAGGTAAGAGTACTTTAATTAACTTGATTCCAAGATTTTATGAAGTTAGTGAAGGAAGTATTATGATTGATGGGGTCGATATTCGTGATGTTAAACAACATGATTTAAGAGATAAGATTGGATTAGTCCCTCAAAAGGGATTGTTATTTTCTGGTACTATTAGATCTAATTTAACTTATGGAGCCCCTGATGCTACTGATGAACAATTAGAAGAAGTTATAAAAGTTGCTCAGGCTAAAGAATTTATTGATCATAAAGAAGAACACCTTGATTCTAAGATATCACAAGGTGGTACGAATGTTTCTGGTGGTCAAAAGCAACGTTTAGCAATTGCTAGAGCAATAGCTAAAAATCCTGAAATTTTTATTTTTGATGATAGTTTTTCAGCACTTGATTTTAAAACAGATGCTATGTTACGACAAGAATTGAATAAAATGATTAAAAAGACTAAAAATACTGTCTTGATTGTGGGACAACGAATTGCCTCAATAATGTCTGCAGACCAGATTATTGTTTTGGATGAAGGTAGAATTGTTGGTAAGGGTAAACATGATGAGTTGATGAAAGATTGTAAGGTATATCAAGAGATTGCTTATTCACAGTTATCAAAGGAGGAATTAGGACATGAGTAATAATCAGAAAAGAAATGGTCCTAAATTCGGACCTGGTGGTATGCATGGAATGCGTGGCAGTGGTGAAAAAGCTAAAGATTTTAAAGGTACTTTAGGAAAGTTGTTTAAATATTTAAAACCTTATTATGTTAAATTGGTAATTGTCTTGATTTTTGCTTCAGCTTCGACTGTTTTTGCTATTGTGGGACCAAAGATATTAGCTAAAGCAACAGATAAATTAGGCGAAGGGATCATGGCAAAGGTTAATGGCAGTGGAGGTATAGATTTTGAATATATTGCATATATTATTTGGATTTTAGTTGGTTTATATTTACTGAGTGCAGTGTTTAGTTATATTCAAGGGTTTATTACATCTACTATTTCACAAAAAGTAGCGTATGATTTAAGAACGTCCATTTCAACAAAGATGGATAGAATGCCATTAAGTTATTTTGATAGGCATACTAGTGGAGATATTTTAAGTCGGGTTACAAATGATATTGATACTATTGCTCAATCGTTGAATCAAAGTATGTCACAAGTAATTACTTCAAGTGTAATGGTGGTTGGAATCTTTATCATGATGCTAACTATTTCACCACAAATGACATTAATTGCTATTTGTGTTTTACCTGTTTCAATAATATTGATTGGATTAGTGATGAAACGTTCACAAAAATATTTTGTAAGACAACAACAGGCTTTAGGGGATGTTAATGGTCATATTGAGGAAATGTATGGCGGGCATAATGTTGTTAAAGCATTTAATGGTGAAGAAGCATCAGTTAAACAATTTAATGAATTTAATGATAGTTTATATGAAAGTGCTTGGAAGTCACAGTTCTTTTCAGGATTAATGCAACCAATTACAATGTTTATTGGAAATGTAGGATATGTGGCAGTATGTTTGTTAGGTGGTGTTTTAGCTGGTGGGGGTAATATTACAATTGGTGATATTCAAGCTTTTATCCAATATGTTCGGCAGTTCAATCAACCAATTACTCAATTAGCACAAACTATGAATATGTTACAAAGTACTGCTGCAGCTGCAGAACGTGTTTTTGAATTTTTAGGTGAAGAAGAGTTAGAATTAGAAACACCAAAAGTTGGAAGTCAGGATGTAGCTAAAATAAATGGTTCGGTAACATTTGCAGATGTTAAATTTGGATATTTAAAGAATCAAACGATAATTAATGATTTTAATTTACATGTTCATGCAGGACAAACTGTAGCTATAGTAGGTCCAACTGGGGCAGGTAAGACAACGATTATTAAGTTATTAATGAGGTTTTATGAATTAAATAGTGGTTCTATTTATATTGATGGTATAGATATACGTGATTTTGGACGTAAAGATTTGCGTTCATTATTTGGGATAGTTTTACAAGATACATGGCTATTTAATGGAACTATTAAAGAGAATCTAATGTATGGTAAATTGAATGCAAGTGATCAAGAGGTCAAAGAGGCATGTAAGGTGGCTTATGCTGATCATTTTATACAAACATTAGAAGATGGTTATGATACAATTATTAATGAGGAGTCATCAAATATCTCTCAAGGGCAAAAACAGTTATTAACGATTGCTAGAGCATTTTTGAAAGATCCTAAAATCTTGATTCTTGATGAAGCGACATCATCAGTAGATACAAGAACAGAGGTTTTAATTCAACGAGGGATGGAAAAATTGATGGAAGGTAGAACAAGTTTTGTTATTGCACATCGTTTATCAACAATTCGTGATGCTGATACGATTATTGTAATGAAAGATGGAGATATTGTTGAACTTGGTAATCATGATTCATTACTTGCAAAAGATGGTTTCTATGCTTCTTTATATCGTTCTCAGTTTGAAGGGATATCTGAATAGAAATAAAGTCAGTTTAAGATAATCTTAAGCTGACTTTTTTACTTTTATTAGTTATAATTATTTAGAAATGGATGTGAGATAAATGAAACAGCAATCTTTATTTAATAATATGTCAAATGAGCCTTTAGCTAATCGTTTAAGACCCACAACTCTAGATGAATATGTTGGTCAAAAACATTTAATTGGACCAGGTAAGATTTTATATCAATTAATTAATAGTGATATTGTTCCATCGATGATTTTTTGGGGACCGCCTGGAGTGGGTAAAACAACATTAGCTAGAATCATTGCTAATCAGACTAAAGCTAATTTTATCAATTTTAGTGCTGTTACTAGTGGAATTAAAGATATTCGTACAGTAATGAAAAAGGCTCAAGAAGTTCAAGATATGGGTGAAAAAACGATTGTTTTTGTAGATGAAATTCATCGTTTTAATAAAGCTCAACAGGATGCTTTTTTGCCTTATGTAGAACAAGGCAGTATAATTTTAATTGGAGCTACAACAGAGAATCCTTCATTTGAAATCAATTCAGCTTTATTATCAAGATGTAAAGTATTTGTACTAAAATCACTGACAACTGAGGATATAGCTGTTTTATTAAATAGTGCTATAATCAGCCCTAAAGGATTTAAAGAACAAAACATAGTTATTGATGATGATTTACTTTACATGATTGCGGGGTTTTCTAATGGTGATGCAAGAGTAGCCTTAAATACATTAGAGATGGCTATATTGAATGGTATAGTAAAGGATCAGCAAATCATTATTAACAAAGAAGTAATTGAGCAATGTATTAATCAAAAATTTTTATTATATGATAAAAAAGGTGAAGAACATTATAATATTATTAGTGCATTACATAAATCAATGCGCAATAGTGATGTTGATGCTTCTATATATTGGATGGCACGAATGATTGAGGCAGGTGAAGATCCATTATATGTGGCTCGTCGTTTAATCCGTTTTGCTTCTGAGGATATTGGGATGGCAGACAGCCGTGCTTTAGAAATTGCAGTTGCTACTTATCAGGCTTGTCATTTTAATGGTATGCCTGAATGTAATGTCAATCTAGCACATTGTGTTACTTATTTAGCATTAGCTCCTAAATCTAATGCTTTGTATAAAGCTTATGAAAAAGCTAAGCATGATGCCTTAAATACTATTGCTGATCCTGTACCCTTGCAAATACGTAATGCACCAACTAGGTTAATGAAAGAATTAAATTATGGTAAGGGGTATCAATATGCCCATGATTTTGAGGATAAAATAACTAGTATGCAGTGTTTACCTAATAATATTAAAGATCATCGCTATTATTTTCCTACAAATCAGGGTACAGAGGCTAAAGTTATTAAAAGAATGGAACAGATAGCTTATTTACGAAAGAAATATCAAAAATCAGAAAAATAAAAGGGGTACTAATTTGATATTGATTTTAGAAATGAAGAAAGTGTATATAAAATATAACACTAAATCACTATTTTTAGAAATTTATGAAAATTAAATGTATTTATAATTGATATAGTTAATGATTAAATAATTTTTTTTGGAAAAATTATTAATGTAGATGAGATATTTTGTTATTAAAAACTGTATTTAAAAATAATTAATAGTGATATGGGATGATTTAAACAGAGTTAGAGAGGAGGCATTTTATTAATGTCATTAAAATATCATAGTATGTTATATGTTTAATGATTGTTGTAGATGAATTTGTAGTAAAAATAAGTATTATGGAAGTTAATATAAACTTAGTTATTTAGATAATAAAATTTCTTGTTATATTCAAGAGATTTTATTATAATATGATGGTATTTAAAGGAGATAAAGTATGATAAAAAATATAATAGGTGGTATTGCTGTAGGAATTGCAAATGTAATTCCAGGTGTAAGCGGAGGTACTATGATGGTTATTCTAGGTATCTTCAATCGCATGATGGATGCTATTAGTGGGATTTTTAAACGTGAAAATTCTAATCGCAAAGATGATATTATTTTTATTTTTCAAGTGTTAATTGGAGCAGCAGTAGGAATTGTTGGGTTTGCAAAAATATTAGAAGTATTATTTAATTATTATCCAACTCAAACAATTTATTGGTTTATTGGATTAATTGCATTTAGTATCCCTTTATTTTTAAAAGGGGAAATGAAAGGACAAAGATTAGCAGTTATACCTTTTGTTTGTGGTTTAGCAATAATTTTTGCTTTAGAATATTTTAATCCTGGGGAAGGTAAAGAGGTAGTTAATCCTGAATTTCCAGTTTTAAGTGTAGGATTATTTATTAAAATGGTTATTATTGGAGCTGTTTCAGGAGCAACAATGATTATGCCAGGTGTAAGTGGCAGTATGGTGTTATTGATTTTAGGGGAGTATTATTTATTTAAATCATATTTAGCAAATGTTACTAGTTTTAGTTTAGATGTAATTATTCCACTTGGATTTATGGCAATTGGTATTGCAGTTGGAATTATTATTAGTGCTAAACTGTGTTCATATTTCACCAAAACACATAAGGCTGGATTTTTAAGTTTAATCCTTGGGCTGATTGTTGCATCATCACTTGTATTGATTCCATTTAATGTTAGTTATGATTTAAGCTTGATTGTTACATCATTAGCTGCAGTTATATTTGGTGGAGTTATTGTCTTAGGATTATCAAAAATTCAATAGTATTAAGATCAATAATGCTTTTAGTATTATTGATTTTTTTATGGTGTGCCAGGCATGGCATGAATTCAGTTGGAGATAAACCAACCACAGGTATTTACCGCCAAGTGTAGTGAACCG
>ERZ808024.804-NODE-804-length-11425-cov-3.471537_pt1 | contig 11425 bp, 9 predicted proteins | sample MGYA00380181_ERZ808024 | MGnify/ENA primary metagenome ERZ808024 (study PRJEB31490, sample SAMN06133413) | mouse gut metagenome | isolation source: Z2_1 | host: mice | place: China: Chengdu | collected 2015-05 ...
AAATAACTTATGACAATTGGAGGTGTTTAATTCTATGAATGAAACACAAAGACTAGGAAGAAATATAAAAGCTTTAAGAAACGCTCATGGTGAGTCTCAAGAAAAACTAGGATATGCAATCGGTGTTGAGAAAAATGCTATTTCATATTATGAGAATGGTAAAAGAGAACCTAGCAAAGAAGTAATAGCTTCTATTGCAAAATATTATATGGTATCAGTAGAGGAACTTCTTTATAGCGATTTATCTGGATTGGGTAATATTTCTGTAGATCCGAATATTATATGGGAGCATATAGATATAGTTTTTCCAGTTATTTCTTCAGAGGTTGCTTTGAAAAATAATCATTTTAAAAAGGCTTTTGATTTGCATAATGCGGTATTTAACCAACTAAAAAGACTTAATCTTGATAATGTAGATAAGTTATCTGATTGTGTAGACGAATACTATGAAGCATTAAACGAAACAAATTCAAAAGTTGAATCAGCAGGAAATATATTAGGAATATTTTATTTCTTTGCTTTGATTATGCAGGTTCCTAAGTTTTTCAAAAATACACCTTCGGTTTTAGTAAGGCTTAGTGAAAATGATAGGCAAATTCGAGAAACTTTAGAAAATCCAAATTCTGATTTTATTGAATTGGAAGAAGCATTTTTTGATAGTGAAGAAGTACAAGAAATTTTAGATGAACTGTTACCTGTATTAAAGAAAAATGAAAATTGGTTCGAGTTGGCAGATTATTATTTGGCTTTAAGATATATATTTTCTTTAGTGGATAATGATTTAGGAGCTGAAATTAACAAAAGAATCGGAGTTGAATTTTTAAGCTCGTTTGCATTGGTTGAAAATCCTTATGCAATAAATTATTTGAAATTAAATCTAGGTAAGCTGGATTAGTTCACAGATTGTGAACGACATTGAATACTAACTTTAGTAAAATGTAATTGTAAACCTTAATAAAACGCAATTATTACGAGGAGGACAATTATGGAAGAAAAAAGAAAGTGGGTTCAGTGGATTAAAGAACATAAAAAAGAATTGATATTTGCAGGTTTATCTACAGGAGCAGTTATTGCGATTATATTAGGCGTAAAAAATAAAGAAACATTCGATAGAAAAATGAATTTAAAACATTTTTTATCAGATTCATCAGATAATTCACTCAATATAATTATTAAAGACGATTTGATTAGTGATTCTTTTGCTGATGATAGTGTTTTAATTGAAGTTAGTCCCCATATTAGAAATTTGCACGAGGGTTGGAGTGCTTCACCTAATAAAATAGAAACGGCTTTAGAAAATGGTTTTGCTTTAAAAGATGGACAAACATGGGTTGAATCATATAAAAAGGAATGTTTAGCAGCATAAAAGAGGAGGTGAAGATTATGCAGATGTGTCCATTTTGCGACAAGGTATATGATGAATCAGAGTATGCTCATTGTCCTTATTGTTCTGGAGAATTAGAAGAAGATGACGAAGAAATTCGTCCATGTCCTGAATGTGGTGGGTGTTTACATTTCGATGGATATGATCGTTGGGAATGTTCTAATTGCGACTATTCAGAAGAAGATTAAAATAAGTTGGTAAAATGCATTACATAGCAGTCTTGTACTAATTACAGTATGAGGCTGCTTTTATTTTTCCCTAAAAACGAAAGGAGTCGATGAAAATGAAATTAGTATTAGCGGAAAAACCATCTGTTGCTCAGAGTATCGCCAAAGTAATCGGTGCTACAAGCAGAAATGACGGATACCATGAGGGCAATGGATATATTGTAAGTTGGTGTATTGGTCATCTGGTGGAATTAGCTGAACCGGAAACCTATGATGAAAAGTACAAGAAATGGACTTATGATGATTTGCCTATCATTCCAATCAAGTGGAAATATGAAGTATCTTCTGCAACAAGAAAACAGTTTGGTGTATTGAAGAATCTGATGAAGAGAGAAGATATTGACAGCCTTGTCTGTGCAACGGACGCTGGGCGTGAGGGAGAGCTGATTTTCCGACTTGTCTATCATCAGTGTCACTGTACTAAGCCATTTGAAAGACTTTGGATTTCTTCAATGGAAGATAGTGCAATCAAAGACGGATTTGAAAACTTAAAACCTTCTTCAGCTTATGACAAGCTGTATGAAGCTGCTTTATGTCGAGAGCGAGCCGACTGGTTAGTTGGTATCAATGCCACTCGACTTTTTTCTTGCCTGTATAAGCAGTCTTTAAGTGTTGGACGAGTGATGACACCGACACTTGCGATGACAGTAGAAAGAGAAGCAGCTATTTCTGCTTTTAAGGAAGAAAGCTTTTATACGGTGGAGGTTGATTGTGATGGATTTACTGCAATCAGCGAGCGTTATCAAGCAAAAGAAGAAGCTGAAGCAGACAAAAAGAAATGTGAAGCAAAGGAAACGATAGATGTCATCAAGGTACAGACTAAGGAAAAATCAGAAAAAGCACCTGCTTTATATGACCTTACAAGTTTGCAAAGAGATTCCAACAGACTGCTTGGATATACAGCAAAACAGACGCTTGATTATGCTCAAAGTCTATATGAGAAGAAACTGATCACTTATCCCCGTACTGACAGTAGATTTATTACTGAGGATATGGAAAACAGCTTGTATGAGCTGTTGGAAAAGACACAAAAGTTCATCAATAAAGAGCTTCTCGAATATGAAACGAGGCAGATTATCAATAGTAAGAAAGTAACAGACCATCATGCCATTCTTCCTACAAAAGAGATTGTCGGTATCAGTGTATCGGAGCTACCAAGTGGCGAGTTATCAATCTTGAAACTGATTTGCCAGAGATTATTGGTATCTGTCGCTAAGCCTCATATCTTTGAAGAAACGACGGTGGAACTGGCATGTTGTGGTATGTCTTTTAAAGCAAAAGGAAAAACAGTTTTTAGTAAAGGCTGGAAAGCACTGAATCCAAAGGAAGAAAAAGAGAAGAGTCAGATTCCAAAGCTTAGTAATGGAGATGTTTTAAATATCCAAAAGGCAGAAGTCAAAGAAGGAAAGACATCGCCACCGAAACATTTTACAGAGGACACCTTGCTGTCAGCTATGGAGAATGCCAGTGCTGATGAAATGCCTAAAGAAGCAGAACGAAAAGGAATCGGAACGCCTGCGACAAGAGCCGGCATTATCGAAAAACTGGTGCAAAAAGGATATATCAAACGAGTTGGCGATAAAAAGACAAAGAATCTCATTCCTACTGATGTTGGGGTTGCTCTTGTAACGGTTATGCCGGAGCAAATCCAATCTCCAACTATGACAGCAGAGTGGGAAGAAAAACTGATTGGAATTGAAAAAGGAGAAACGGAGGGAGAAGCATTTATGGAAGATATTCAGACATTGGTAAGCGATTTAGTAGGAACATACGAAGTTGTGAAAGGAACAGATGTTATTATGCCAAACAAAAATCATGTAGTAGGTCGTTGCCCACATTGTGGCAGTGAAGTAATCGAGCGTCAGAAAGGCTGGTTCTGTGACAACAAACAGTGCCGATTCGTGTTATGGAAAGACAATGCGTTCTTTATCTATATCGGTAAGAAAATCAATCCTCATATTGTGGATCAACTGCTTCGTGATGGAAAAGCAAGGCTCAAGGACTGCAAGTCCAAGAAAACAGGAAAAAGTTACAATGCCGATGTTCTGCTGAGTACGGAAGCTGATGGCAGAGCAAAGTTTTCGCTGTCCTTTGAGCAGAAAGGAAGAAGATAAGCTATGAGTAAAGAAATTCGATTTATCAACAGCAAATATGATGATTTGTTTCGTATTCCGGATGGAGAAACAATTCAGATTGAATTTTCCAAAGAGCCGGTTATCAAGACTTGTAAATATATTGATGATTATCACACCAAGATTGGGAGCGAGCTTTTTCACATCTGCCAGTTTGCTGAGATGATGGAGCGTGTCGGAGCAAAGTATTATCCGGAAGAAGAGATTATGGACGAACAGTCAGCATGGAAAGTTGGTCAAAACCATTATTTTGCATTGCAGACTTCTGAAGACGGGTATGACTACACCCTTTATGACAAGAATTTCAATGAGATCGATGGTGGCCAGCTTGATGTTCCGGAGCTTTCTATGAAAGAAGCCAGAAAAGAAATCTTGAACGATTTTAAGCTTGGCAAAAAAGACTTAGTAGCAATTGACTACGACGATCTGCTTGAAAAAGTGGAACAGGTAGAAACCAAACAGATTTCTTCTGTGCTTGAAAAGCTCAACAGCCATAAGCAGTCCATTTTAGAAAATAAACAGTCATCAGAGCTGTTGTTTGATGAGGAGAGATAGAGGTAATTATGATGAAGATAGAAAAATGGGACGAAATTAACGGAGCCAGCCATGAAAAAAAGTTAGAAGCATTTATCGAATCAACCAATGATTGCTATGCCATTATGCAACTGAAAAGAACGGAAGAAACAGCAATGGAGCGATTTGCTTCGATGACGGAGTTAAACCATTTGGGAAAAACACCACAGATTGATCATTATGAAATTGTTTATGTTGCACCGATGGAATCGGCTGAACCGCAGAGTGTTCTGCTTGAAAGTTTATATGAAAAATTCAATCTCTATCACCCAGAGGATTTTCGAGGTCACAGTTTATCGGTCAGCGACATCGTGGCATTGAAAGCCAATGATATGGTATCTTGCCATTATGTTGATACGATTGGTTTTAAGGAATTACCGGACTTTATGAAGCCTGAGAACTATTTGAAAAATGCAGAAATGTCGATGGAAGATGATTATGGAATGATTGACGGTGTCATCAACAACGGAAAAGGCATGGATAGTCTGGAGAAACCATCGGTTTTAGAAAAACTGAAAGAACCGTCAGTCATAGGAGAAATCAAAAAGCCTTCCAAAGCACATTTGGAAAGAGAGCTGGAATGATGGAATTTACGCATGATGAAAAAATGCTGATACTGATTTATCAAACAGGAACAAGAAAAGATTTGATTGAAACATTAGAACAGATGAAAGCACAGCTTGACAATGATGAAACAGAGCTAAAAGAAATGAGCGAATCGCTACTTTTGAAGCTGAACAAGATGAGTGACAAAAAATTTGACTGCCTGTGCTTTTATCCGGATTTTTAAGGATGGGAGGTTAGCAGATGAATCAAAAAGAAAAATACTATGCCGGCGTAGCTGCAAGTACGATTAAGGAAATCTCAAGCAGTGTAGAATCATGGACTTCATTTCTTACAACGCTGGGAAAGAACTATGATTTCAGTTATCCGGATCAAGTAATGATCCATGCTCAGCGACCAAATGCGACGCTATGTATGGAATTTGACCAGTGGAAAGAAGAAAAGTACCGATATGTGAAGCGAGGCTCAAAAGGAATTGCCCTATTTGTTACAGATAGCGAAAGACCTTATTTAAGGTATGTGTTTGATGTTGCGGATACCGGAAGCCGAAGAAATTCTCGTGAGCTTGAAAAACTGTGGAAATTTGATGACTATCATCGTATTCCGATTCAAGAAGCTATGGAGAAAGCCTTTGGAGCTAAAAAAGAATGGAACATGGAAATGCAGCTTCAAAATGTTGCGGAAAATCTTGCAGAAGAATATTTCAGCGACAGAAGAAACGAGATGGCTGACATCGTTGCGGAATCTTTCTTAGAAGGTTATGATGAACTTAACCTAGAAGTAGCTTTTACAAGAGCAGTATCAACAAGTGTTGTCTATAGCCTTTATTCAAGATTGACTGACAATGCGGAAGCCTACTTCGATGAGGAGGATTTCAGAAACATCTTTGAATTCAACACAAGGAAAAGTGTCAATGCTTTAGGTACAGCGGTCAGCACGATAAGCACTGAGATATTTCATGAAATCGAGAAAACAGTGATTGCATATGAACAACAAAAAGAGGTCGAAAGGAGCGAACGATATGACGACACAGATGAACTACAGCCAGATTGGGGAATATTTGATTCCGGAAATTCAGTTACAGAACACAGAAGCGAAGCCGTTAGGGAAGTACGCAAGAATGAGGAGAGCGTTCCTCAAGGAGAACAGACCAATGACTTACAACGACATGATCTTGACGGAAACACTGTTTCCGCACCTTTGGGAAGTGGACGAAACAGCGAACAAGAGAATGGAAGTGCTGATGAGCCAGTTGCTAGAGAGGAATCCGGCACCGAGCAAGAAAGAAAATCAGATGTCTTGGGTGCAGCACATGAACGCACTAAAGGCACAAGCCGAAGAAATGATTATGACGGAGTTAATCAACAATTAACCTTAGATCTGTTCCTTAGCGAGCAGGAACAGATTAGATGGATAGATGAAGCGGAGAGCGTAGAAACCAATACGACCTTCGCTTTTTCTTTTGCCCAAGAAGATATTGATACCATTCTGATCCATGGAAGCAATACCGATAATGCCAGAATGATGGTTGCAACAGAATTTATGAAGCAGAAATCAGCCGATGAAATCGCTGAAAGCTTGAAAACAATCTATCATGGCGGATACGGTCTTAAAACAAGCAGAGGTGCGGTTTCTGCTTGGTATGGAGAAGATGGTATTCACTTGGCTAAGGGAAATACAACAAGATATTCTAATGCGAATATCATCTCGTGGAACGATGTGGCAGAGCGTATCGGAGAGCTGCTTGAAAACGGACAGTTCGCAACCAATGTGGAGCTTGTTGAAGCAGCGAACTTTGAAAAAACACAGATTGCACAGAAACTGTGGTATCTTGTTCGTGATTTCAGCGATGAAAGCAAGGAACTTCATCTGCTGCCGATCCTTTCGGAAATCAGAGGCATTGGATTCCCAAATGAAACCAAGGAGCTTGCTGAAAGACTGAACGATACTGACTTTTGCAATCAACTGGCTGCTGAATATGAAGATTTTATTCGGAAATATGAAGCAGACCGTAGTATTCTTCGTTTTCATTATCATCGTGTGTATGAATTGCAGAAATCTGTAAAAGAATTGTTCCTTGACAGAAGAACTTATGAAACAGAAATCTTTGACCTTCCGGAAAGCAAGCCTTTTATTACGGACGATGAAATCAATGCAGACCTTGCAAGAGGAAGCGACATTTCCGGCGGAAAAGGAAGAATCTATGATTATTTTAGGGAAAGCCATGACACCAAAAGCAAGGCAGACTTTTTGAAAAATGAGTTCGGTATTGGCGGTCATTCTCATGCCTTGTCCGGTGCGACTCATAGCGGACAGGATCATAGTGCCAAAGGAATTGTCTATAAAAAAGAAGGCTGTGAAGCAGTCAATCTGAACTGGACGCAGGTGGCAAACCGTATCAGCGAGATGATAAGAAAAGATCGCTATCTGACTACTGAGGAGCTTGAAAAAAGACAATTAAAAGAAGCTGAACCGGTAGAAGTCGAAGTAATTGAAGCTGAATTGATTGATGAAGCGATAATAGAAGCTGATGAAGTTTTGGAAGATATTGCTGCTGATGAAGAATTAGAGGACTATCCTTAAGAGGTTGGGCAAAGGGTATTCCTTGAGGGTACGGAGTTTGAGATTACGGAAATCAGAGAACATGAAGTTCAGCTTCTTGATCCGTCATTGCTCTACCCTATCTTTCGTGTAGAAAGCAAAACTAATTTTGAACGATTGGTGGAGCTGGATACAAAAAATGAGGAAACCAAAGAAGAAAATGTTGAGATACCGGCAGTCAACTACACCATTACTGATGAGCATTTAGGTGAAGGCGGTCCGAAACAAAAGTTTGCAAGAAATGTTGAAGCAATAAATCTACTTTATGACTTGGAAAAAGAAAATCGTAATGCAACTTTTGAAGAACAGGAGGTTTTGTCGAATTATGTAGGCTGGGGAGGACTTGCAGACGCTTTTGACAGTAATAAGCCAAACTGGTCAAAAGAATATCAAGAACTGAAGAATTTGCTGCCGGAAAAGGAATATGAGATGGCACGAGCTTCTACGCTGAATGCCCACTATACAAGTCCGGTAGTTATCAAGGCAATGTATGAAGCTTTGTCGCAGATGGGATTTAAGACAGGAAATATTTTGGAACCATCTATGGGCATTGGTAATTTCTTTGGACTTCTTCCGGAAACTATGCGAGGAAGCAATCTTTACGGAATTGAGCTTGATTCTATCTCCGGTCGAATTGCTCAGAAACTTTACCCGAATGCTGATATTAAAATCAGCGGATTTTAAAAAACGGACAGAAGGGATTTCTACGATATATCTATCGGCAATGTGCCTTTCGGAAATTATAAGGTCAGTGATAAACCATACGACAAGCTTGGCTTTTCAATTCACAACTATTTCTTCGCTAAGGCACTGGATCAAGTAAGACCGGGCGGTATAGTTGCTTTTATTACAAGCCGATATACGATGGATCAGCAAAATCCGGATGTCAGAAAATATCTTGCTCAAAGAGCAGAGCTGCTTGGTGCAGTCAGACTTCCTAATAACGCATTTAAAGCTAATGCCGGAACCGATGTTGTGTCCGATATTATCTTCTTGCAGAAACGGGATCACCCGATTGACATTGAGCCTGATTGGGTGCATTTAGGACAGAGTGAAGATGGATTTGCTATCAACAGCTATTTTGTCGAAAATCCTCAGATGGTGTTGGGAAAGTTCGAAAGTCAGTCAACGCAGTACGGTAAGGAAGAATGTACGGTTGCTCCGATTGAGGATACAGAACTATCAGAGCTTTTGAGCAATGCAATCAAGAATATCAACGGTAGATATGTTGAAGCAGAGGTATCGGAACAGCCACTTGTTGGAGCTGCGGAAACCATTCCGGCAACACCAGATGTTAAGAACTTCTCCTATACTGTGGTTGATGATGAAATCTATTTCAGAGAAAATTCAGTAATGAGGCTTTGCGATTTCAATGATACAGCCAAAGGCAGAATCAAAGGCATGGTAGAGCTGAGAAAAATCGTCAATGAGCTGATTGACTATCAGTTGAATGATTATTCTGATGAGGACATCAAAGCGAAGCAGAAAGAGCTGGATATAGCTTATGATGAATTTTCATCTAAGTATGGCTTGCTTAATTCAAGAGCCAACTCAATGGCATTTGCCGATGATTCTTCTTACTACCTTTTATGTTCTCTTGAGAACATTGATGAAAACGGAAATCTTGAAAGCAAGGCGGATATGTTTACCAAAAGAACGATCCGACCGGAAGTCAACATCATAAGCGTGGATACGCCGATTGAAGCGTTGGCAATCTCCATCGGAGAGCGAGGTATGGTAGATCTTCCGTATATGGCTGAGCTTGTAGGAACGCCAGATGAATTTGAGGACATTATCAGTGAGCTGAATGGTATCATTTTCAAAAATCCATTGGCTTCAGACGAGGCTTTTGACGGGTGGCAGACTGCTGATGAGTATTTGTCCGGTAATGTGCGTGAGAAGCTTAAAATCGCCCGTCTGGCAGCTCAAAACGATAACAGATATGTTTCTAATGTAGAAGCACTGGAAAAGGCACAGCCGAAAGATTTGGACGCTTCTGAGATTGATGTAAGAATTGGTGCGACATGGATCGACAAGGATTATATCCAGCAGTTCATGGAAGAAACTTTTGAAACGCCGTTCTATATGAGAAGAAGCATTGAAGTAAAATATGCTCCTTTGACAGCTGAGTGGCAGATTACAGGTAAATCCGTACCGGGAAGACATGATGTCAATGCGTATGTAACCTATGGTACGGACAGAGCCAATGCTTACCGTATTTTAGAGGACTCTTTGAATCTGAAAGATGTGCGTATCTATGACACGATTGAAGATCCGGACGGAAAGCAGAAACGAGTGTTGAACAAAAAGGAAACAACGCTTGCTCAGCAGAAGCAACAGGCAATCAAGGACGCTTTCCAAGATTGGATATGGAAAGATCCAAAAAGAAGGCAGGAGCTTGTTGCAAGGTATAACGAGATGTTCAACTCTATCCGTCCTCGTGAGTTTGACGGTTCCCATATTCGCTTTGGTGGCATGAATCCAGATATTAAGCTGAGGGAACATCAGAAAAATGCGATTGCTCATGTTCTTTATGGTGGCAATACACTCCTTGCTCACGAAGTAGGTGCGGGAAAGACTTTTGAGATGGCTGCTTCTGCGATGGAAGCAAAGCGATTAGGATTGTGTCAGAAATCACTCTTTGTCGTACCGAACCATTTGACGCTTCAATGGGCAAATGAGTTTCTAAGGCTTTATCCAAGTGCCAAGCTGCTTGTAGCAAGCAAGAAAGATTTTGAAACAGCCAATCGAAAGAAGTTTTGTGCAAGGATTGCCACTGGCGATTATGACGCTGTGATTATCGGTCATTCGCAGTTTGAAAAGATACCGATTTCAGCAGAAAGACAAGAAAAGCTGCTAAGGGAGCAGATTGAGGAAATTGAAAATGCCTTAGCAGAGATGAAATACCAAAGAGGTGAAAACTTTTCTATCAAGCAGATGGAAAAGACAAGAAAGTCGTTGCAGACAAGACTGGATAAGCTGCTTGCCAACGATAAGAAAGATGATGTCATTACCTTTGAACAGCTTGGTGTTGATCGTCTGTTCGTTGATGAAAGTCATAGCTTCAAGAATTTGTTCCTTTATACAAAAATGAGGAATGTAGCCGGCTTATCAACATCAGAGGCTCAGAAGTCATCAGATATGTTTATGAAGTGTCGCTATATGGACGAACTGACAGATGGAAAAGGTGTTATCTTTGCTACGGGAACTCCCGTCAGCAATTCAATGACGGAGCTTTATACGGTTATGAGATATTTGCAGTACGGAACACTTCAGCAGAAGAATTTGACGCATTTTGACTGCTGGGCTTCGACATTTGGAGAAACAGCAACAGCAATAGAACTTGCTCCAGAGGGGACTGGTTACAGAGCAAGAACAAGGTTTTCTAAATTCTTCAATCTGCCGGAGCTGATGAATATGTTCAAGGAAGTTGCTGATATCAAGATAAGCGATCAGCTAAATTTACCAGTTCCAGAAGCGGAATTTGAAACAGTAGTTGTAAAACCATCGGATATTCAAAAAGAGATGGTATCATCGCTTTCTGAGAGAGCTGCACTTGTGCATGGTGGTACAGTTGATCCGTCGGTCGATAATATGCTGAAGATAACCTCGGACGGAAGAAAAATCGGTCTTGACCAAAGACTGATGAATCCTTTGCTTCCAGATGATCCAAGCAGCAAGCTCAATGCCTGTGTCAACAAGGTGTTTGATATTTGGCAAGAGGGTAAGGAGGATAAGCTGACGCAGCTTCTGTTCTGTGATTTATCAACACCGAAGAATGATGGAACATTCAATGTCTATAATGATATTAAGAACAAACTTGTGGAGCGTGGCGTTCCGGCTGATGAAGTAGCTTTTATCCATGACGCTGATTCAGAAGCAAAGAAAAAAGAATTGTTTTCCAAAGTGAGAAGTGGTCAAGTAAGAGTTCTGCTTGGTAGTAC
>ERZ808024.808-NODE-808-length-11386-cov-9.545937_pt1 | contig 11386 bp, 17 predicted proteins | sample MGYA00380181_ERZ808024 | MGnify/ENA primary metagenome ERZ808024 (study PRJEB31490, sample SAMN06133413) | mouse gut metagenome | isolation source: Z2_1 | host: mice | place: China: Chengdu | collected 2015-05 ...
GACGAAACGGAGTTACCGGAAAGTGCCAGTTAACAGTGTATGCCAGAAGTATCTGGAAAGACAGATGGAGTTAAAAAAGGTAATATCACAAAAAAGACCAAAACAGCAGAACGAATATCTGTTTGTGACGAAATTTAACACTCCGCTTAACTCAGTTATCTATTCAGATGCTATAAAGGCAGTAATCAGGCAGATAAACCTTACCAGGCCGCTTGACGAGCAGTTTGAGACGTTCAGCGGTCACACATTCCGTCACACATTTGCTACAAGGTGTTTTGAAAATGGGGTAGACGCAAAAGTGGTGCAGAGTTACCTCGGACATGCAAGCCTTAAGATGACAATGGACTTGTACACACACGTTACAGATGAAAAATCCATGACGGACATTGAAAAAATCGTTCCAGAAAGTAAAAACAAGGTTGTGGATATCAGGCGCAGAATGGCTTGAATGGTGTAGTGATGGCGTAGTAATGGTGTAAAACTTAAAACAAAATGCAGTAAAATCAACTGTTTTAAAGGATTTTGCGCCATATCTGGCTTAACTTTTATGTATATCAGGTGACGCCGTACAAATGGCGCTAAAAGCTTGAAAATATAAGGTTTTATGCGTGCTTGTGATTTTTGAAAAATGATGTACTGCCATGTAAATCTATGCTATTTTATACCAAAGAAGAATAACATGAAGCTATTTGGAGTGGCTTATAATAGTAATAAAAATGTTCTTTAAACCAAAAGAGCATGAGCCAGGTTATTTACACGCTTTATATGGGGAACATGTTGATATTTTCGATTTAAGAACTTACCACCCGGATATTTAAGTGATGGAAAAGCGTTGTAATCCCTATGAATACTGCCTGTAATAGAATCAAGAACGAAGGTGTAAGAATGGACGCGTTGAGAAAAAAAGAGGTTTATACGATAGATGACATATATGCGTTGCCTGAGGGAGAACGGGCAGAATTGATTGATGGAAAAATTTATTATATGGCTCCACCAAGCACAAAACATCAAACACTTGTAATGGATTTATCTTATCAAATAAAGGATTATATTAAACAGAATAATGGCGATTGTAATATATTTCCCGCGCCATTTGCTGTATTTTTGAACGAAAATGATGAAAATTATGTAGAGCCTGACATATCGGTTATTTGTGATAAAAATAAGATTACAGATAAAGGATGCAATGGAGCTCCTGATTGGATTATTGAGATTGTTTCACCGAGCAGCAGACAGATGGATTATTATAAGAAACTGTTTAAGTATCGGACAGCAGGAGTCAGAGAGTATTGGGTAGTAGATCCCGAAAGAGAACTTGTCACAATATATAGCTTTGAAAAAGACATTATGGAAGAATACTCTTTTGACAAAGATATACCGGTAGGAGTCTATGAGGGATTTTCACTAAAAATAGAATAGAATTTAAATATTGATATAATGGTTAATGAGAGCATTTGGAAAACGAAGTCCAGATGCTTTTTGTTATACAAAAATTACATATTTAAAGGGGCTTCAGTATGAGTACGGTAGTGGCAAATTTCAAGCCACTTATGACTGCTGGAAAGGGAAAGAACCAGATGAATATTCCGGTTTCGAACGCCGGACAGGTGGCGCAATCAGCCCCAGATTATTCATCCAGCATGGTTGGACTGGCGATGGATACTAATATGAAAGCTCCATTATGCGCGCGGACACTGGAAAACGCGGCGAAAACATATCCGGGCATCCATGGGGCAATTATCCACAGTGACAGGGGAAGCCAGTACACCAGCCAGCTTTACCGGGACGTAATCCGGAAGTATGGCATACGGCAGAGCATGAACAGCGCGGGAGGCAGATGCCATGATAACGCCCGCTGCGAGAGCATGTGGGCCAGAATGAAATCTGAACTGCTCTATGGCCGCTACGATACAGAGAAGATGAGCACGGATAAACTGAAAACCCTCATCTGGAGATATTTCATCAGCTATTGGAATAATCGGAGGATCTGTTCCTCTAATGGAGGTCTTCCTCCCATGATAAAACGGCAGCGATACTATGATTCCCTGAAAGAAACAGCATAGGATACAAAATCCTTGAGGAAAATGTGTCAACTAATCTTGACAAAATCATTCCTCAAGTATTTCCTCCAGATACATCTGCATTTTTCTTGCAACCTTTCGACCACAAACCACCTTAATCTCATGCTTTAAACAGCACTGAATCAGATAGTCCTGCTTTGACAATCCGCTTAATGCCACCTGCACATCCAGTTCGTCCGCTTCCTCCGGTGACATCCGGAATGCCACTATTTTATTTCTCCATCTGTTGCATCTATCATATCTTTTCTCGCTCATAGGCATCCTCCTTACTGCTGAATCATGTTCATACGGACTTTGCAAATTCCTAAGCTGAATAACTGCCCTTACCCTTCAATATCAAGTTCAAGGCTAGCATTTTCCATATCAAGCCTGTCTGCCATCTCAATCTGCTTTGACGGAAACAGATGGGCATATCTATAAGTAATATCAATACTCTCATGCCCCACTCTGTCTGCAATTGCCACCGCCGAAAATCCCATGTCAATCAGAAGCGAAATGTGCGAATGGCGTAAATCATGGATTCTTATTCGCTTAACACCTGATAATTTACACCCTCTTTCCATCTCATGATGGAGAAAACTTTTAGTTACCTGAAATAAACGATCGGTTCGTTTGTACCCATAAATCATTGAAATATACTCCTGTATTTCCTCTGCCAGAAACTTAGGGAGTTTAATAACACGATTGCTTTTCGGTGTCTTTGGTGTGGTAATCAGATCCTTGCCCTCCAATCTTTGATATGACTTATTGATACGAACTGTATTTTTGACAAAGTCAAAATCAGCCGCCGTAAGTGCAAGTACCTCTCCCAGCCTTGCACCTGTCCAATACAGCATTTCAAATGCATAAAAGGACTGGGGCTTATCCATAACTGCCTCAGAAAAGCGTTTATACTCTTCCTTTGTCCAGAATAACATTTCTTTAGTTTCCTCCTTTCCCATGCACCCCGCCTGTCTTGCAGGATTGCTTTTTAACTGATAGTACCTGCAGGCATGATTGAAAATGCAGCTAAGCTGATTATGAATGGTTTTTCGGTAAGTAGGTGACAAACCCTTTCCATTTTCATCCTTCTGCGCCATCAATTCATTCTGCCATTTCATAACATCCGAAGCTGTGATTTCATTCATCTTCTTATCTGCAAAATAAGGAAGTATTTTTGTTCTCACAATATGCTCCTTGGTTAACCACGTATTTCGCTTTAACCTGTTCTGCACATCATCTGAATACAGCTTGAAAAATTCTCCAAATGCCATATCCAGATTACATTCCTCCCGCATTTTGAAATTTCTCTCAAAATCAAGAGCCTCTTTTTTTGTTTTAAATCCACGTCTTTTGACCTGTCTGTTTTCGCCTTTCCAGTCCTTACTATAAAACTTAACAAACCAGGTATCTGTTGCCTTGTCCTTATATGCCGGCATCCAATCGTCTCCTTCCAAAATTGATATTTGCAGCAGGGCAAATATGGTATTAAATAATCCCCCATCAGCCCTGCCAGTTCTAATTATCGCACTTCACTCGGTATCATGAATTTCTTCAAAAAGTAATTTCTATTTACTTTTCCATTCAAAACCATATATCCCTGACTCTTCAGTTCAGCATTCAGCTCTCTGATAATCTGATATGCCTTTGATCTGGAAATACCGAGTAATCGTCTGATTTCATCAGCCTTAATAAACATACATTCCTCCATCTGAGCTCCTCCTTTCGTCGTGTTATGTATCCGGTCAGGAATATTTTTGTGGCTTCCGTTCGTATCAGATGCTGTCAGTCTCACAACCGACCTTTAGTGCCAGCCTTACGGCTCACCTGTGGGCTACTCCTACTCGAGTTCCTTTCCCACTCTTGATGAAAGTGTCTTCCCTTGCTCTTCTTGATTTCTCAAGTCTCCTCGCAAAGTCTGTTGGCATCTGATACAGCTCCTTAAGTTTTCAAGGTGCAATCGTTGCATTTTAATATTCTATACAAATCAGTATCAAATATCTGTTTGAGATTATTCTATACATATTTGTAGTAAATGTCAGGAACTTTTTTCTATATTTTTTTGTATTAAAAATTCTTTCTTTTTCATTTTCAATGTGATATACTTAATTAATCCAGTTATGTATAGATTTTTAGGAGGAACCGCTCATGAATTTTGGAGATAGATTAAAGAAAATACGCACATTCAGGAAAATGACAATGGATGAATTTGGAGAAGCTCTTGGTCTTGAAGGCAAAAATCGTTCTGTCCGTGCATCCCAGTATGAAACCGGTGCCCGTTATCCCAAACGCGATATGCTTATGAAAATTGCAGAGGTTCTTCATTGTAATTACAAAGCCTTAGACGATTATGGTCTTGGCTCCGCTGAGGACATTATAGAAACACTTTTCTGGTTAGAAGAAAATGCTTCTATAAACACATCTAATAAACATTTTCCCGAATATGAAGCACCCGATAATCTGATTACATTGTGTGAAATGAAGCCTGTAAGTAGCGACAAAGATGTAAAATGTACTTACAATGAAGATACTAATACATCCATGTTTACTCCTGTGGCAATCACAATTAATTATGGATTGGTTAATGATTTTCTTTTAGAATGGAATAAGAAAAAACAAGAACTTGCCAATGGAGAAATAACTCCGGCAGAATACTTTGAATGGAAAATAACATGGCCGCATGCCTGATGTATGCTGCTTATTATCCGCTGTGCACCACCTCGATTCCGCTTTGCTTCATCCGGGTGGAGGGCATTCGCCCTATAGGAACAGCGTCGCTTGTCCAGAAGAATGCAAGCATTCCCTGTCCAACCGATACTATTCCTGCACTGCTCATTTTAGTACCAAAATAGTACCAACGGACATAAAGAAAGCTCGCAAGCGCCCATTTATAGGCTTTTGCGAGCTTTTGAAAATTACTCGAACTCTTCCCGAGTTTTTTATCGGCAACTCATAAATGCTGATATTCCCTGCATTTCAGGCATCTCTATTTCGCTAAATATCGCTCTTTTCGCATCGTTTTCAAAGTTTTTAGTAGCAAATTAGTTGCAGTATCTGCACCGATAATTTTCCATCGGCTTGATATAATCTACTTTTTTATTACTCACAATGAATAAATTCTTGTGGCTATCAGGTTGCCAATTACACCTGTCACCACACCAACTATGAAAGGAGCATTACTATGAGCAATCAACATAAAAACCCAACCATCAGTTTCAGAATTTCCGATGCTGAACGCAAACAAATCGAAGCACGTATTCTTGCCAGCGGAATGATGAAGAAAGATTACTTCATCCGTTCCTGCATCTACAACCACATCTGTGTTGTTGGTAAGAAAGAAACTATATATCCTTTGGTACAAACTGTAAATGCGTTGTATCTGCAATTACTTGAAATGCAAAAGGCATTTACCGCACCAGACTTCACTCCCGATAATCTTCCTTCTTCGGAGTCCATTAAGGAATTACAGATTGAATACACTAATATGCTAACAGCTATTATCGACCTGCTAGATGGTGCAAAATATTTGTGGGAGGAAGACTGTCATGAACAACAATTTTAATTTTCAATTTGGTATGTATGATCCTGCTACGGACTCCATCATTGTTAATACCGGCAAGAACTCTATTCTTGTTATCCGTTGTAAGGAATGTAATTCCATAGTAATCTTTGATGACCCAAATGATATTGTATATTTGTACCGGTTGGCAGAGGAATCGCCTCTTCTGTACGCCAAACTGGCATTGAAAGACAATGGCTTGCAGGGTTATGTCGACGCTATGAATGAATTTAACTGAAACAATTTCCATTCCATCGCACCAGTCTCATGCTTTTCATGGGGCTGGTGTAATTACCATTCAAAATCATCCGGATATTCTACCTTCGGATCATGTAATTCATATATCGTTGTCTTGTATTCTTTTGCCCAATATCGCAAATCAGCTTCCATATTCGTATAGGCTTGAGGTTTCTTTACAATACGTTTGGCAATATTTCGAAGCTTGTCCTTTCTTTTTTCAACATCTGTTTTTAGCAATTCTATATTACATTTATCAATATAATGTGTGGCATAATATAGAAAACTCTCATCCGCTCTTTGCATTAATTGTATGAGCTTTTCTAATTCTTCGTCGCCAATTGCTTCTCCGAGCGCCTGCCATATTCCCGCGCACAAAACATCCAAATTTGCTTTATCTCTAATATAATCTGAATATGGAATCGGTGGCAATTGATCGTCTATATCTGTACGTTTGCCTTTCGCTCCGTAATATTCAGACGAGAAAATGTACATCTTTGGAACCGATGCCGCCACAAAAACTGCCTCCGGGAATAATACCTCTACACTGTAATACACATTCTGAGTAGGCGTAATTTGTTCATGCCATTTCATAATGTCCTCTCGCATTCCATTATCTTCCAAAACAATATCTCTATCACCCATAAAAGCATGTCGTATATCATAGCATATTCCTAGCAATCGATTCTTAACTCCATAATAAATCTCAGTCTGGTCGTCGTCTAATCCCGTTATTCTGTATATACTTTCTACCAGTTCATAAAAATCCTTATAATCTCCCTGTATTGTAATGCCTGCCAAATGTTCTGTCGGTTTTGTCTGTAGCACTTTGATACACCTCCGTCATATGTACATTTTCCTTCTCATATCGTTCCCCAAGCTGTGAAATAATTAAAATATTTCCTTTGTGGTTGAGGTGACAAGGAAGTGACATTCCTTGTCACCTCATTGTCACTTCCTATTTAAGTTTCCGTACTAATTCTCTTTCCTAACCACATCATAACCACTTTGGTTAAGATGTGATCATGATATGAAACATCATCTCTCAATAATTCTAAATTTCTATCGCAAGTATCAGCTTAGTCTCACTTAATTTCACAATTTCATGAGACTGACTTGAGACTAACAGTCTCACTATTATTCAAAAATGCCTACTTAACCGCATTTTTGCGACTTTTTCCAGTATCATCCAGTCTCATCCGGTATCAAATCTCATGAGACTATGTTGAGACTAACTTGAGACTGCATGAGACTAAGTCAATTCAAAGTCCATCCATATTGTCTTTTGTTACGCATTACTCATCATCCTTGATTTCCCAGTGTCCGCTAAAACCACGTCCAACATAACATACATTATCCATTTCCTTTATATGACGTTTAATTGTTTTAGAACTTACACCTAATACAATTGCCATCTTTTCTGTACTTATTTTTCTGTCCTTACGAATCAAGTCCACAATCTGAACATCTAACTTGTCTTGAGGGACATCTTGAGGGACATCTTGAGGGACATCTTGAGGGACATCATAGTTCAGGTTCGGCATCACTACAGTAAATTGATATCGATCTGAGCGGAATGATGGTTTTTTGCTCTCATTATAATTTATTTGAAATTCATATCCACTGATAATCTTTCCAAACCCACTACCTTTACGCTCCATATATCCAAGCCGATTAAATACATCGGCAAGAACCGGATTTCTTCTGGTGGAAGGAACTGTAAGCGGATCTCTGTCTTGAATCATGGAACCATCCGGCATTCCTCCCGGAGAATAGATTTCCATTCTGTCATCATATATGTCAATATGCACTTCACTTCCATTTACCAGATAGTCACGGTGAGCCAAAGCATTTACAAGTGCTTCGTGATAGCTTCGCTCTACATACTCCGGCATTTCTTCTCTTGAATTTGCAGTCTTACGCCACTTCATTTTACAATTACGCTTGATGAATGCCTCTCCATTCTCAATCAGGGAAATAACACTACCTGAATACTCCGCATCATCTAACGCATCAACTGCGCCACCGCTTTTATTTAATCCATTCCACCTTGTGCAAAATAATCTTGAACAACGAATCGGACTTTCATCCGCGAGTAATGCCCCTGCATTCGTTAAATCGCCCTGCTCATTTACCAGTCCAAATGAAATCAAATCTTTATCATCAAAGCTATTCCCAGTCCATTTTTTATATCTTTCTTTAAGCTTTGAAAATGCATAATCCTCCACCTTATAGGTAGAATTCTGCGAATCACATGATGTATTCTTTCCTCTAAGAACAAGACGCTTCAATTCAGTCGCAGTTGCCTTTACACTTTCATTCCCAACACGAACATAAGCTTCCAATACACCATCTCCTGAATAATAATATGGTGTCTCGTCCCCTTTATATACATCAAGTATAACCAAAACCTTCCCATCTTCGGTTTTATGGAATCTAAGCTTAAATTCCGGTATTGGATCAAATCTTGTCTTAATTACTTCACTAATCTTTTCTGCATCACCTTCCGGATCTTCAAGTCCGACAACAATCCCCTCATTAGAAATACCAAAAATCAATGCTCCACCAAATGTATTTGCAAACGCACTTACACTTTTACACCAGCTTTTTGGTTTCTTATCTTCCAGTGCAAGCTTTTTATCGTATTCAGTTGCTTCACCAATTAAATCTTTTATATTCATAATAAACATCCACTTTCTGTTTTAGTTATAATCTTTGCTTAATTCAATTTTTTATACAACTTATCTACTTCTGCCTCATAATTACAGTATGTTTCAGAATCAAACAAAACCCATTCTACAAGGTCAAAGCTATTCTCATTATTCTCCAAAAATCTGCTTACTGTCTTTACTGCTATCTTTGCTGCAAGTTCTACCGGAAAGCTATATACTCCGGTTGATATAGAAGGAAATGCGATACTTCTTATCCCATGCTCAAGTGCCACCTGCATTGAATGAAAGTAGCAACTTGCAAGAAGTTCCTCTTCCTTACTTCTGCCGCCATTCCAAATCGGACCCACAGTATGTATCACATAATCGCATGGCAGATTATATGCTTTTGTAATCTTTGCCTGACCTGTCTCGCAACCATGAAGAGTCCTACACTCTACTAAAAGTTCCGGTCCTGCTGCCCTGTGAATGGCACCGTCAACTCCACCACCTCCTAAAAGAGAGTTGTTTGCAGCATTGACGATTGCCTGAACATCTGTAATTTTGGTAATATCACCTTTTACTGTCTTGATTAAATACATCTTACCACCTGCCTGATTCTTATATTACTATTCCATTGCAATGGTCAATCTCATGCTGAATAATCTGTGCTGTCCACACCCTGAATACTTTCCATGCTTTTTCTTAAAGTTTTCATCAAGATAATCTACTTCTATTTCCTGATATCTCGTGCATGGTCTTACACCTATTAAAGAAAGACATCCTTCCTCAGTCTGATACGCTCCAGATTTCTTTGTAATTATCGGATTTATCATTGCAAATTGAAATGGTCCGGCTACTACTACAATGATATTCTTTTTTACACCAATCATATTGGCAGCCATACCAACACAGTGTTCTAAATTTGCCCTAAGTGTATCAAGCAAATCAGTCACAATCTGTTTATCTGCCTCTGTTGCATCCACTGACTTCTGTGCCAGAAACAACGGATCATGCATTATCTTCTTTACCATTAATTCCATCCCTTCCATACATCAGGCTGATATCCAAGTGTAGATTGCTTTCCATTTCTAACTACTGGTGTTTTAATTACCTGCGGATTCTCAAGTACCTTTTCCAGTTTATCTTCATCTGCAATATACTTAATAAGAGCAAGTATATCCTGGTCTTTTCCATCCCAGTTAATCATATTTTCAAGACCGCCATTAGCCTGCGCAACAGAAGTAAACTCTCCCTTACTCATGCCTTTTTCTTTCATATCAATAAACTGATATTTAATGCCACGCTCCTTGAAGAAGCGCTCTGCTTTCTTTGTATCATTACATTTCTTAGTTCCAAAAATCTGTATATTCATCTGCTTCACCTACCACAAATCATAAAGTTTCATTTTCTCTGTATTTCTATATTCATGCTTCTCGTAGTACCCAATCAGTTTTCCTTCATCTCTAAGAGCAACCATATATACATCTTTATTTTGTTTTTCATTGTGAAAAGTATATACAATATTGTGGTTATCATCTTCAATAAACCAATCAACCACTTGCTGTATCTTTTCTCTAGACGCTTGGTTATGACATTCCATGAGACTTCTTCCAATCAACTTTTCTCCGCCCCATTTCTCATAGTTAAGTACAGCCGCCGGATTCATATAAATAATTTCATGATCTAAATTGCATATTACTACTGCACATCTATCCTGATCCACGATACTCTTATAAAAACCCACATACGACTTGAACTTTATGTTTTTCTCATTATCCAGTCGTTTCTGCAAATGTGGTTTCTTTCTGTGATAATAACTGACAATTTCCCCCGACGGTATCCATATCTGTGCCTCATTAATCTTATCAAGAACCGCATCAATAATATGCTCATCCGCTTCTGAGTCAGGAACTTTTTCATTCTCAGTTACATACTTTTTGTATTCTTCGTATACCCATGCAGTAATCTTATCTTTCTGCTTCATCTTAAGATTGTTAAAAGACTTGTTCATCTGCAAAAGCTGTCCATCTATTTTCTTATGTATTTTGGTTTTCTTGCTCTTTGCCATTGATTAATCTCCTTCTTGTGTCCGTGCCACTAACACCAGCTTCTCAAACGACTGTGCAAATCTCTTATCGTCTTCCTCCGTCCTTTTCCTAGGACCTTTCAAATGATTCTTATGAGAACCTCTCCTTGCTTTCTTATTCAGGTGTCGTTCCATTAACATCTGGTCAATATTTTCATTTGTGTACCATTTTCCTGATTGATGAATTGCATACGCACCTTTTCCAAGCGCCATTGCCGCTACTCCGTAATCCTGTGAAACAACGATGTCTCCTTTATGACAAATACTAATTAATTTATAATCAACTGCGTCTGCTCCTGCACCAACCACAATGACTTCACTGTAATCGGAAGTCAAAATGTGATTCGTATCGCAGAGCAATGTAACATCGATTCTATATTTTTCTGCCACTTCTTCTACAATACGCACAACAGGACATGCATCTGCATCTACAAAAATCTTCATACTACCATTCCTTCAATTAACACGATAATTAAAACCATTTTCATGTTCCAAAATCAAATCCTTCTTCCATCAAAATGTGTATATCTATTACATCTCTTACAATGAAATGTAACAGAACCTATACCATCATCTGCTATAATTACTTCGAGTTTTTCTTCATATCCACAATCAGGACATCTCCCTGTTTCACCAGTATTTGAAAATCTTTTAATAATCTCCATCCACTTCTGTGACTTATTCATATACAACACCTAACATTAAAATATTACTTTTACACCACTTTACAAGTTTTTGATTAACTCATTTGTTTTAGACACAGATGTTTCAAGGCTTTGATAATGATACTGGA
>ERZ808024.837-NODE-837-length-11056-cov-3.582840_pt1 | contig 11056 bp, 9 predicted proteins | sample MGYA00380181_ERZ808024 | MGnify/ENA primary metagenome ERZ808024 (study PRJEB31490, sample SAMN06133413) | mouse gut metagenome | isolation source: Z2_1 | host: mice | place: China: Chengdu | collected 2015-05 ...
TAATCCAAGCACACATTTTTCGGACATTTCACGGCATTCCTCTGGCAGGGGCCTCACTCTGACCAGGCAGCTTCCGTCAACAATCTCCGATACTTCCGGAGGTTCCGGTACACATAATTCATAGCAGAAATATCCTTTTTCCGTATACTGCCATTCTTTTATTCTTGTATAGGAAATGTACGCAGGCATCGGTGTTTCATCTTTCCCCCATGTCATATTTGCTGCCAGCACATACAAATTTTCTCCATCATACTGATATTGAAACCTTCCGATTCCTCCGTCTCTATGAATCCGGTACAGGAGCACGGTCCCGGCCTTTCCCACTCCGGCATCCTGTAAAAACCGCTCCATCTCCTGCCAGTTCTCCATAACCTGGTACGGTTCGCTCCCTGTGACCGGCATGCCCATAGTCTTTAGCTTCTCTTTTAATTGAATTAAAACTTCCTCTGATAAAACCACGTTTGAAGCATCGCCTTTGTCCGCTTCTTGGTAAATGTCCCTGGTCAATTCCAACGCGGCCCTTAAGTCAGCTTCCGCTTCTTTCCTTTCGTTTTCATCAACCGGAAGATCATATCCTTTTTCCCAACGCCCTTTTTTGTCATTATCTTCCCTGCTCTCTGCCAAAGAAGGTTCTTCCCCGCCTTCTATGGCGCCGGACAGTGAAAACTCCTCCTGCTTTTTTCCTCCACAGGCACACAAAAATCCTGCCATCATTATAATAATAGTCTGGATATATATTTTTCTTATTTCCATGGAAATCCTTCCTTTATTTCATATCATATACGTTGGGAATGTCCAGCTCCTTTTTCTCTATGGAATTGGATAAATAACGGAATGTCCCGTCATCAAAGGGCTGAACGGTTATGATGTTGGTAAACGCACAGTCGGAGTTATAATCCGGCCATACCCCATCTACAAAGAGGGTCAGCGTTCCGTCCGGGTTCTCCTTATCCCCCACCACTTCCCCAAAAGGCGGATACGGGCTGGAAAAGATCATTTCATACGGATAGCTGTCTGTGTCTGCGCGGTAACCGCATATCTCCCTTATCCGTTCCTTTGTGACTGGAAAATACGTGGTCATGATCCGTTCATATACCTCTGCAGGTATCTCCCCATTTTCCGGCCGCAGAATCTCTCCCGTATCCATGCGATACAGGTCCTCAAACATGCATGGCATCAGGATATCCTCCACGTTGTTGCTGTCCCAGTCCGTTACAAGGACATTGTAATTGACATAGCTAAGTCCGTCCAGATATTTTTCTGTCAACTCCCTGCACCGGTCAGAAAGCGGGGCTGCCCGCCAGAACTGGCGCAGGCTGGAATGGTAGAGCTGTACCGTATAGGCGTAAATGAAATATCCTTTTTCTGTCAGTTTTATCTCCGCAATATCACTGACAGCAGTAGATATGATTTCCGGTACGCCCCCTTCCCTCCATCCGATCTGCACATAAAAGGTCTGCAGGTTTCCTTTCCTGTGTATAAACGTATAAGCACCGATCAGCCCATCCAGATTCACGTCAAAAATAGTAACCAGGCTGTCCTGCCCTTTTAAATAAGCAGAATAAAAGTCCCGGACACTGTTATGGTTTTCCATATTTGCCCCGTCAGTAACGCTTACATATCCGGCCTCTCCCAGCATGGATACTACCCGGTTCCTCTGCTCCCTGGAGAAATCCCTGACCGTATAAGTATAGGGCGCATCCTCCTCTATTGCTGCATACCTGTATACCTCCTGCACCTCCAAGGCAGCCGACAGGGCACTGTTTTCCAGTTCTTTTTCTTCAGCTTCACCGAGCAGGCTGTCCGGCTCTTCTAAAAAATATGGTGATGACAGAGATTCCTGTGGTTCTTTCCCATTGTCTCCTGCCCCGGTATTGCCTGTGGCAGCGCTGCCGGAAATCTCCATAGCCATTTCCCAGGATTCTCCCGGCTGCTTTCGGCCTTTGTCCTCCTTAAAGCCTGTAAAGAAGCTCCCGGCTGCCACTGCCAAACATAACAGGATAAGCAGGAAACTCCCCTTTCTGAACAACCGCTTTAAATCTTCCAACTAATCATCCCCTCCATATACTTTCTTCCACTGGTCTTCTGTCAGCCGGTCTGAATGCCACCACAGCTCACAGCCGCCTTCCGGAAAAATAACCTGATTGGATACATACTGAAAACCTCCATCGTCAAGGGGACGGACCACGGTTTTGTGGGTATACGCCCTGGAGGTGTTTTCCTCCGGGTATACGGCATTCACAGTCAAAGCTAACGTTCCGTCATCATTTTCCGTATAACTGACCACCTCCGGATATGGGATATCCGGATATTCAACCTCATAAAACCCTCTCGGTCTGTATTCATAAGTCTGATCCTCCGGGATATAGGCGGCCTTCCTCTGCAGCTCCTCGTAATCAATTTGCAAATGACGCTCAATGACATGTTCAAATACATCTGCCGGTATCCTGTAAACGGCTCCGGCGTCTAAATCATCATCCGGCGTAAAAGGAACCGGCTGTTCATAGATATCAGGATAGAACCTGTCAAATAAATCATAAAAATCCAGATTCCCAAAATCCTGCTCACTCCAGTCCGTAAGGAAAAGATTATTTCCCCCATACCCCACCGGCAGCAAATACCGTCGGTTTAATTCCCTGCACGTTTCATCCAGCGGCTCAACCCTCAGCGCTGTATGCTCCGGTTCATCACTGAGGGAAAGCACATAATAGCTTTCGGAATAATAACTTCCTTCAAACAGCAGGTAGCATTCTTCCGTATATTCCCACGATTCTGCCGGATAGCTTACGGTACTTAAGTTTTTCAGAATCCCATTGCTATACTGATAATATCCTCTGGTTACGTTTACTTCTCCCTCTGCTGTATGAAGGTCATACTTTATAAATCCGCCGGAGCTGGTGACTGCGATTATGGTAAGTTTGTCATCCTGCGCTTCCTCTACGGATCTGCAAAAGCGTAAAACCTGTTCCGGACCGACCATGTCAATCTGATTTTCTTCGTCCACCACGGCATAACCATATTCTCCGATCCGTTCAACTATGCGTCTTGTCACTTCCAGCTCTCCAACCGTTCCCATTTCTACTGCCTGTTCATAAATATCACGATAAAGCTCTGCAATGGATTCCCCATCGGAATCACGGTCTTCTCCCATTTGCTCCTTTTCCGAATATTCTTCTCTGACTTCTGCATTTTGCGGTATCTCCTGATTTTCCTCTGCCTTTTTGCCGCATCCGGACACTATAAAAAGAAGGACACCTGCAACAATAAACAGTTTTTGTTTTCCCATGTTTTTCATCTCTGTCAGACCACCTTTATCAATATCTTTTATTTTAGAATTCCCGCCATGCGCAGCAGATACCTGGCATTTGTGGTAGTGCAGCGCCCCTCCTTTAATTTATAGTCAAAGAGGATTCTGTTTTCCTTATAATTCTCTACAAAATGATAATTTTTCGCATGGATATCCAGGTCTTTGTCCAAATCGCACAACTCAAAGTCATGAGTGGTAATCAATGTAACGGCATAAGGCTTTGATAAATTTCGTATGGTTTCTTTTGCCGCAAATATCCGGTCCCTTGAATTTGTCCCCTTATAGATTTCATCAATCAGAGAAATCATTGGGAGCTGCTTCTTACTTGCCTCGATCATTTTCTTGATCTGCAGCATTTCCGCATAAAATGTGGAAACGCCCTCATTCACATTATCTTCTGTGCGTATGGATGTGTACAGTTCCATAAGGGAGATACGCAGGCTTGAAGCGGTGCAGAATCCGCCGGCATAGGCAAGGACTACATTGATTCCTATGCTGCGTATAAAAGTTGTTTTTCCCGACATGTTGGAGCCCGTTATAATGCAGGTTCCATGAGTAAGGTCAATCGTATTCCCCACTGCTGCCGACTCTTTTAACAGCGGATGCCTGATATCAGAAGCCGTTAATAAAGGATGCCTGGAATCCGTAATCGCAGGTAAGCAGTGAACCATTCGTGTATGGCAGATTACGCTCAGGCTTATTAAGGCTTCCACATTTCCTACTGCCTTAAGCCAGGTTTGCAGACTGTATTTGTATTTTTCTTTCCAGTTCTCATACTGTTCCACACAATGGTAATCATGCAAAAACAGACCATTATAAAGTAAGAACGCATAAATGTTATGGCGTGTGCATACAGAATCTGTAATTGTCTCCAGTTCTTTTAAGGCGGTAGAAGCAGAGCCATTTTTTAACAGCGTTTGCCGCAAATCATTCAAATATGGGCTGTCAAAGGATTCCTGTTCCAAACGCTGAAACAATTTCCGGTAAGGAGTTATTGCCCTGTTCATCTGATAAATGGGGGATAATATCTTATTGTTCCGATAAAATCCAAGGCCGGCAGACACAAGCTGGGCAAATACAAGGAGGTTATGTTGGAATCCCTAAAGGAACAAAAATGCCGCAACCCTTGAAGTTACGGCATTCCAACGTCCCCGAGAAGATTTGAACTTCCGACCCCACGCTTAGGAGGCGTGTGCTCTATCCAGCTGAGCTACGAGGACTCGAACGATATGAAGTTTATGAAAAGAGCTTTTTTACCTCCACGGACTTTGATGACCGGGATATTAGGAGGCGGTCGCTCTATCCAGCTGAGCTATAGCGACAGTTACAAAATCTATATTTAGTTTACTTGTTACCTTTTTCCTTTTCCTCTTGGGCGAGTGTTTTAACACTTTCTTAAGAAGCATGTGCTCTATCCAGCTGAGCTACGAGGACTCGAATGATATAAAATTTATGAAAAGAACTTTTTTAATTCCCAGGACTTAAATGACCTGAATAGAAAAAACAATCATTCTATCCAACTAAACTATAAAACAAACAGGGATGTTTCCCACAACTTTTAACTACTAAATAAAATCCTTTTCTATTATATTCGGAAACCTCCCTGTCGTCAAGTATAAATTCAACCTTCAAATACTGCAAATCCCTGCATCCAAATTTGTCCTTTAAAACGTCGTCCTACAATTGGTTCTCCTAATAAATCCCTCTTTGCAATACCCACATGAAAAATCATATCATTGCAATTCAACTTTAAATCATATACTTGTTCTAAGCTGATTTTATTAATTTTTTCCTCTACATGAAGAATTTCGCCAATCACCGTATATTGATCACATTCAATTCCACTTGGCATGAAGCTAGAATCCACAATTGAATAAATATCTTCTTTCATCACTCGCCTGGATATTTGTGAATACATATCAATATCTTCAATTGTTAAAGTTTCCATAGCATCCTCATCACCATTTCGCGCTGCTTCCATTAGGCTACTACGATCTTTTGCCGCAACCTGTGCTTTTTCAATCTGCTTTCGTGTTTTATGCAAAGGTAACAAAATCTTTCCTTCAATAGAAAGTCCAGTCAGTTTCACTGCTTTTACTTTTTGAGAAACATGATCCATCTTTCTTTCCAAATATTCAAAACCATTATCTAAATAAAAAATTAGTGAAATTCCGACCCTTGGCTCATCTAACAATCCTCCAAATGTTTCCTTTTCTGTATGACGCTGAATATTACAATCCACCTCCGAAGATATATCATTGGCAATCATATAAGGATAATAATACTCTCTTCGAAAAATATCATTCTCATCTGTTTCTCCTACCATTGCAATTCCGATATTTGGTGCTAGTTCTGCACGTACTTCACATAAATTGCTGTCTGACTCAATTTGGATTCTCTTACGCTCATCTGCTGTTCTTTCTAATTCATCTAAAAGTTGCGCAATTTCCTTTTTCTTTTGATATTTTCCAAATCCAACACTACGCAAATATTTATGCATATTATCACCTCACTCACCATTTACATATCCTCGATAAACTTCTTGTATCTAGTCATAAACAAATATCAAAACTAACAAAAACTCTTCTTCTAAATATAGGACTATGAACGGGCGGATTCCCCACTTTTCGAAGAATCCGCCCGCATCCTATTAATGATGTCGTCTGTGATGATGGCTTTCATAATACACTGGTCTACATTCCGTATATCCTTCGCACGTTTCCCCACTCCGATGTTCACTACAATAATGCCCATCTACTCCACATGCAATACCATCTTCACAATCCATCTCACAAATATTTTCATATTGTACATAATCTTGATATCTGCCACAATGTCCATGTGCAAATACTGGTATTGCATATATGCTCATAAGCATAACTGCAATCATTGTAATAAATAAACATTTTTTCATATTTTCACCTCCTCCTAATTTATCATACTATAAATAGTTAAAATTTACAAGGACTTTACAATGTTTACATTTATTAGGTTACTGTCAAGCAATCGTCGGCAACTTTTTTCACACATAATTTATCCAATGTCACAAATCTGTTCAAAATAGCATTGCTAACTTTATGACGGTCAATATCCTGCCATTGCTAACAGTTCTTCTGGCCTCCTTTTATCTTTCCTTCCAAAGGATCTGATCTTCTACATCCTCGATCTCTCGTTCATCCCTAAGGCTGTTTTTATAGATCTCCAGATAGTCAAAAAGTTCCTCTATCTTTTCTTCTAACAATAGTTCCATCTTTTTTTACTTTAGTTCTCGATTTTTTTATGGGTTATGAAAGTTTAGAAACGACAAAGAAATATAAATATTTCTCTCACAAATTAATTGTAACAAAAGAAAATCTATTATGATTTCTACCAGATTTTCAGAAAAATAATGTCGAATATTTATAAAAATAAAAAAAGCCACTCTCCTTTATTTATAAGGAAAAGTGACAACCTGAGCGTGCGGGGATTCGAACCCCGGACAACTTGATTAAAAGTTATAAATTTTACATAAAATGGAGGTATCCCATGTCAAAAAATTATGTCAATTGTTCCATTCCTCAGAAACGCTTTTCTCTCTGGCTCCCGGTGGTTTTGTATGACCGGCTCAACAAAGATTCTCTCACCTATGGAGTTCCTATGTCCCATATTGTGAAGAATGCGCTTTTAGCCTATTATCGTACTTTTGATAATCAATCCCCTTCTTCCTGAGATTCCCTTGCCGTATGTCAAGGGACAAGCCTGCCTGTTTTTGGCAGGCGATACGCCGTAGGGCAGCCCTTGACATACTTATAACGTGCTAGAATGTAGTTAAGAGGGCTTTAGGCCGTAGGCCGTCTTAAATTCCTCTTGACTATATGACAGCGCGTAGAACTGAATGTAAACTTGCCTCTCGCGATTGCTCTTATTTTGCTATTGGTAAAATTCCTTTCGTTTCTAAAACAGTTATAACTGTTTCCATTTCATCATTTAAATATTCAATATCCTTTCTGATTGCTCTGTGTTCGATTTTATTTTCTAGTCTCATAGATTCTAGCTTTAATTCTATATCGTCTAATTTGGTTGTTACTGGCTTAAGTAAGGTTTTCATAGCTTCGAGCATTTCATTATCTGTCATGATAATGTCCCTCCTTTTTTGATATTTTAGAATAGTGAACAGTTTTTAACAAATTAAGAAGTGGGGTGCTTTTGGACTCAGCGCGGTTATCGTCGATAATGCTGAGTGGTTTCTGATACCTACAGGGAGTAGGAGCGCTTGAGTCCCCCACTTCCTTACTTTAGATATCTTAGCTCTATCAATCCTTTTTCTGTTTTATCTTATCAACTACAATTTCCCCTAGTGCATCTCCCACGGCCAAACCTGCTCCAAATGGATTCAATGGAGATATTTTTCTTTTATTCTCCTCTTTTTCTTCTATGATGATTTTTCCGTGTTCTGCTTCGTATTCATTAATATATTTTTTTATGATATGTTTCATTTCTTGGTTTCTTGTTCGTGTGTTTTTTTCTGCTATATGCTCTAATTTTTGTATTGTTTTTTTATCACATCTAAATGCAAATTGAGGTTCTAAATTTTTTCCCATTTTTCTCCTTTTTCAGCAGATATCTACTTGACATATATTATATTTAGTAGTAATATATATGTATAACAGATATCTGCTAGACAATAAATATATCTCATTTTATTAAGTATAACATACATTGCGTGAAAGGGGAATCTAAAAAATATGATGAAGCAAGAATTCGAACATCTTTCGTCATAACTTTGCTACAAACTTCTGTATTGACCATCTCCAAAAAACCGGGAGTAGCTCTGTCTATGATTTAAGTATCCTCATGGGTCATGAAAGTCTGGAAACAACAAAGAAATATGAGCACTTCGCCCATGAACTGATTGCAACGGAAGCAACCCTGTCCCATTTAGATAAAGTATATCAGGTCTGATTCCTGCTAACATTTCAGAAAAATGGTGTCTGGAATTTATGGAAATAAAAAAAGCCACTTTCCTTTATTTATAAGGAAAAGTGACAACCTGAGCGTGCGGGGATTCGAACCCCGGACAACTTGATTAAAAGTCAAGTGCTCTACCGACTGAGCTACACGCCCATATGCCTTGGACCGGAATCGAACCAGTGACACGAGGATTTTCAGTCCTCTGCTCTACCAACTGAGCTACCAAGGCACAAAATTGCGGGGATAGGATTTGAACCTATGACCTTCGGGTTATGAGCCCGACGAGCTTCCAGACTGCTCCACCCCGCGATAGTATCAATATAAAGTTGTTTAATGGATGGAGGTGGATTCGAACCACCGAAGCGTGTCGCAACAGATTTACAGTCTGCCCCCTTTGGCCACTCGGGAATCCATCCAAATGCTTTGACAAGCATTGATTATATTATCATAAACCTGTTAAAAAATCAAGCACTTTTTCTTTATACTGATTCTTCCAGGTCCTCTGCTTTTTCCTCCTCCGTAAGGGAAAAATCTCCCACCCTGGTAGTAAACAGAGCGCTGCTGACAGGCGGCATCAGAAGCGTCAGCTTTCCGTCCCTTACCTGTGCCGGAAGGGTTCCTGCATTGTAGCCTGTCTCCGTAGACATCATAATCCTGCTTAAGCCTGTGGTCTCGGTAATCCCAATCTGCCAGACCGGAACCTCCACAGTTCGTTCCGCAGTGTCGTTATTCAGGACTATTACACAGCGGTATTCCCCGTCAATCCGTCCGTAAGCGATAATTTGGTAATCTGCCAAAAGAGGTTTTAAAGCTCCCCTCTTTAAAGCCGGGATTCGGTTGTGTAACCCGGTCATATACCGGTGGTATTCAACCAGCTCCAGATTTTCTTTGCCCCAGGGATAGGTCCTTCGACTGTCCGGATCGGTAAAGCCGCATAGTCCGGCCTCATCCCCGTAGTAGATGGTGGGCGCTCCCGGCCATGTCATCTGAACCATAACCGCTTCCCGCAGCACTCCTAAGTTTACACCTTCTGAAGCTGCTTCCGGTCCCAGATCCCCGATTCGCCCCACTACATGGTTGGTTCTGGTCAGGAAGCGGGAGTGATCATGGTTGGACAGTTCATTCATGGCAACCAGGACCGAATTAGTTTGCATCCGGCTCATATGGTAGATCATGGAGGAAAAAAACACATGGCCGTCTCCCAGCAATCCTTCATTATATTCATCGCTGTGCTTCTCCATACCAGTTAAGAACCAGGTAAGCGGCTCCATAAAGGCATCATAGTTCATAACAGAATCCCATTGATCGCCCTGCAGCCAGCTAGAAGGGTCTCCATAATGTTCGGCTAAAATCAGTGCATCCGGATTGGCTTCTTTTACCACTTTGCGGAATTGCTGCCAAAACCCGTGGTTATATTCACCGCTATGGCCCAAGTCTGCTGCCACGTCCAGTCTCCAGCCGTCTACGCAGTAAGGCTCTGATACCCACTTTCTGGCAATTTCAAAAATATAATTCTCCAGCTTATTAGAACCCTCATAGTTCAGTTTCGGCAGAGTATCGTGGCCCCACCAGCCATCATAGCTTTCATTATAAGGCCATTTCTCCGGCTCGCCCTCATGGAAACGAAAAAAAGAATTGTAAGGACTTTCCTGAGACACATAGGCCCCTGTCTCGTAGCTCCCTTCCCGCTCATAAATCCTCTCTCTGTCCAGCCACTTGTTAAAGGATCCGCAGTGATTGAATACGCCGTCAATAATAACCCGCATCCCTCTCCTGTGCATTTCCTGAACCAGTTCTAAAAACAGGGCGTCGCTGGCTTCCAGATTCTCCCGTGAGGCCGTCCGAACTGCATACCGCTCTGCCCCATGGTTGTCCTGAGCATCTTCTGCCACAAGGCTTCCGCTATTTTTAACAATCATCCCAAAATGGGGATCAATATGTTCATAGTCCTGGATATCATATTTGTGGTTAGACGGGGAAACAAACAACGGATTAAAGTAAATCGCCGACACTCCCAGGCTCTGGATATAATTCAGCTTGTCCAAAACACCCTGTAAATCGCCGCCATAAAACCGCCCCACATCCATAGCCTTAGGGTATGCATACCAATCTTCCACTCTTTCTACCGGACGGCCAATATATACATACTCATTGTCTAATACATCATTGCTCCTGTCTCCGTTGCAGAACCTGTCCACATATATCTGATACATCACAGCGCCTTTGGCCCACTCCGGCGTGTGAAATCCCGGTGTAATGCAGAATCCAAAGCACTCCTGATTATCCAGAGTAGCCCCCAGCCGGTTGTAATAGCAAACCTCTCCGTTAAAGATGACTTGAAAATAATACCGGATTTGATCCTTTCCCACTTCAATGCTGCCGCTGTAATAGTCAAACAACTCATCGCTTTCCACCCTGGGAATTTCCTTAAGGATATCCGTACCGTGAATGCCGATAAAGACATGGCTTGCGTTGCCTTTACCGGTGCGAAACCGCAGCACCACGCTGTCTCCTGGTTCCGGTTCCTCCGGTAAACGGTAGTCTCTGGTCTCAGAAGTAAAAAGCGCCTCCTTCACCAGGACATCCGGATAGCCGGGGCCTGCTTCCTCCTTCGGCTGGCTGTTACCCCGGTAATTGGTTCCATCTATTTTAACGTCGTCAAAATTCATATACATACGTAATCCCTCGAATCTAAGCTGTTCTACTTATTTACTATTCTATATGATTTTACCCGTTTTCACAACAACAAAAACAAGTTTCCACTCACTCTGATATTTTTGGAAGTAAAAAGGCCAGCGG
>ERZ808024.838-NODE-838-length-11054-cov-3.468161_pt1 | contig 11054 bp, 8 predicted proteins | sample MGYA00380181_ERZ808024 | MGnify/ENA primary metagenome ERZ808024 (study PRJEB31490, sample SAMN06133413) | mouse gut metagenome | isolation source: Z2_1 | host: mice | place: China: Chengdu | collected 2015-05 ...
GGCACCAACAAAGTATCCTGTAAACGTATCACCGGCCGCCGTTGTGTCGACAACCGGTACCTCTACAATCTGCTGAAAATATGTTTCTTTTCCATGTATATACCAGGCTCCTTGTTTTCCCAAGGTCAGAATAATCTTCACCGATGGAAACTTTTCAGACAGCTTTTTTATCGCTTCTTCCAGACTGCCTTTCCCACAAAAGCCTTCTGCCTCCGTTTCATTCAGTACCAGATACTCTGTATAGGCAACTGGATATTCTCTGACACTCTCATTCATCGGTGCTGGGGTAAAAACAATCCGCATTCCTTTTGCGTAGCCCTGCTCCATCAGATAAATCGTTTCACTGATTTCATTTTGAAGAATCAAAAAATCTCCCTCCCCAAAATGTTCCATCGTTTCATCGATCTGTGCTTTTGTTATCTTTTGATTGGCACCACCGTATAGTAAAATCCCATTTTCTCCAGACTCTGTTTTTTGAATGATTGCATGTCCGGTAGGTTCTTCCATCATGTGAATATATTCTGTATGCACCCCAGCTTGTTCCAGTTCTTCCACCAGAAATTTCCCATCTGCTCCTACAGCGCCTGCATGCCATACCTTCGCACCACTTCTTCCAAGAGCCAACGACTGGTTCAGCCCTTTTCCTCCAGAATAACATTTCAGGTCCTTTGATGAAATCGTTTCACCTTCCCGGACAAAGCGGCTGACTGTATACGTATAATCAATATTCAGTGAACCAAAATTCAATACTTTTTTATCTTTCATTTTTTCGATTCCTCTAAATTTAGTTTTAGTACTCAACTTTCTTCTTGGTCTTTTGGTTCTTTATACAAATCATTTTATTCATTGCATTCACATTTTTTATGTAAGATCCTCCCCGCTTATGCGGGGAACACGAAAAATGGAATCTAAGTTATAATCATCAACGAGGATCACCCCCGCTCACGCGGGGAACACTATGGATAGACAACAAAAAAAACTGCACTTACAGGATCACCCCCGCTCACGCGGGGAACACTCATAGGCATTTAAAGAAGTACTAAGAGTGTTAGGATCACCCCCGCTCACGCGGGGAACACAGGAACAATCCAACGTAAATAAATGCTAAATCAGGATCACCCCCGCTCACGCGGGGAACACACTAAAAAAACGATGAAAACATAAGGATCTTTCATCCCATTTCATCATAATTTATTTAGTTCCAAATATATCTTATAAGTTAATATGCAGTCTGTCAATGCCCTATGCATATTACTGACATCTAAAGAAAAGTATTCTGCCACCGTTTTCAGTTGATAATTTTCCAGTTCATCTATTTTCTGACGAGCAATCTGTAAGACATCTCTTGTTCTTTTTATCATCAAACGTTTTCCTATCCGCTCTCCTATCCTGAGAATAAAATTTATATCAAATTGTACTTGATAACCAAGAACCAGATCACAATCAATAAATTCCTGAATCTTCTCAAACGCTTCTTCTTCTGTAATCCCTTGTCTTTCGATTAGCTCATTTGTGATTCCAGTTAATTTTGTTACCGTTTTTGGTATCGCTTTTTTACCTTGCACAAAGCATTGTAATTGTTCTTTTATTTCATTCCCTTTGATCTTCAATAGCCCTATTTCCAGGATCCTATCTTTCTCATAATCCAGCCCTGTTGTTTCCACATCTATAATAACATAGTCAGCAGATACTCTATTTTTCTTACCACCACCCATTTTCCCATATTTCGATGCCTTACTAAACCCTGGCTTCCACAAAGTATTATTTATAGAATCATTATTTAATGGTAGCGGACGTTTCATTAAAGTAATTCCTTCATAATCTGTCGCAATCCATGTTGTATTATGAGTCAAAAATGCATACCCCTGCTCATTGTTTGTAGAATAAACCATGGTTGCTTGCCCGGTTCTGATACTATCACAAATCCTGAGCCATAACTCTTCCCGCACTTTAGCACTTAATTTCCCTATATAGACTCCTGTGTTCACTTCACACAACCATTTTGACAAATCACCTTTCAACCCTGGCGGACAATTGGTGACACATACCACAATCACCCTTCATCACCTGCCTCTGTATAGGAAATACCATGCTCCAATTCACCCTGTATATTATCCCAAAGATAAACCGTACTTTTATAATCCTCTTCCTGCCACTGACCATCTGAAAGTAAAAACTTTATATCATGAACCATCCGGTCTAAAATATGACCCTTTTTCCATTCTTCCCTTAATCTTCGTCTTACAACACTCCCGATATCCTCCACCTTGTCTGCTGCTATCTCAAAAGCAATGGGGATTGTTGTTTCCGCTTTATATAGATCCGCAATATCATACACAAAGGATAATTCATGTCCCACATGAACGAACCCTAATCCTGGTGAACATCCAAGAGCACATATGACCGCATGGGCAAGGCCATATAAGCAAGCATTTCCGGCAGACAATGCCTGGTTGACAGGATCTCCGCTTTCATAATCATCTGGGCAATAATTTCTTTTTGTCCAGGATATATTCCACTTTTCTGATTGCTCCCGATAAATCCGACGAATCCTACTACCTTCCCTTCCTCTCAACTGCTGCATAGTCAATTTTGAGACATCTTCATTAGGAAATCTCAGTTGATACATCATTCTCGCAACTTGAATATGTTTTTTCTCATTGCTTACCATCTGTGCCTGTTTAAGTAAAAGCGTTGCATGATTCGTAAGCGCCCTCCCATAAGCATAAAACCGAACCCCATGTTCACCTGTCCAAATAATAGTAACACCCATATCACTGATCAGCTCCATTGCCCTATGGGTTACATTAGTCCCAGGTCCTAATAGTAAAACGGAAATTGCCGCAGCCGGAATATAAGTAACTCCACTTTCATCTTTCACGGTAATCGTAGTGTTGTCTCTACTGATTTTGCATCTTTCTAAGTAGATAAATGTCATACGATCTTGCATGCGCGGCAATGACGAAATTCCTGGTTTCTCTCTCCCTTCCTTATTTTTCATCTATACCTCCGCTTTTACAACAGTAAGTAAACCCATACCATACGCTTTTTCCCGGCCTATACCGCTTACAAGTGTATCTCTAAAAGCATCAACATCTTCCACATACAATGTTCCCTCATACACCGCTTCAAAAATACGCACTTTTTGCTGGAAATTTGCTTTTTTTAAAATCTTCCAGCCAGATTCCACAACATATGCCCCATCAGGCAAAATACGAAATCCCTTTTTTGCTGCCTGACGATTCAGCCACTCCAGTTGATATTTTTCCGAAGTATGCGCTGTAACTTTTCCTCTCTTTTCTCCATCTTTAACACTATGAACAGGATTTGCTGCCAACCGAAAATGCCATGCAGATCCCTTATCAATACGTTTCAGCAATCCGTCATATTCTTTCGTCTCGCCCCAGTCTTCCTCAAAACCAAATTGAACTGCTATTCTTGACAAATCCGGTTTCATAGCGCTTATGATCAGCAGATATGTTCTACCTTTCAGTATATCAATTCGCCACAAGTTTCTGTCCTGCTTTTCAGAAAAAGCTTCCTCTACGGCACCATGAATCTTATTAGGTGAAACCAGAGCAATCTGCGTTTTTCTTCTTGACACATCCAATGGAACTCTTGAAATATACATCCCTCTCACCTCAATTCCATCATAGGATCTTGATCTGTTGAAACAAAATACGGATTTTTTTCCACAGTTTTTCCAGGCATCTCTCTTATGTACCGATATCCATATTCTCGTCTGAAAGGCGAATATGAAATTGGCATATCTTTCTTAATTGCCGTTCCTTCCATAGCATCGGCGACAATTCTTAAATTTCGTTTATCTGAATAGCGAAAAAACGCTTTCCTTTTCCAGTCTGGCACCAGCCACTCTTCCTCCAAAAGAGACTGATATAAATTGTTGTCTCGTATTCCTAATACAAGAGGCTGTGTCGGAGGGCAGGAACGTCTACCTAAAAAGACTGCAAATCTTGGATGCCTAAGAGCTTCCTCCAGATTTTTTAAGAAATCGATATCCTCACATTCTAGTCCCACCAGAAATATGGCATCACTTAAATAAATACGATAGGAAAGATTGGCATTTAATTTTTCGCCCATTTGTGTGATCTGAAAATCTTTCAACCGCCTTCCCTGCTGATCGATTCTAACACCAAATTTCAGCTTCACTAAATCCTCCAGAGAATCCGATCTTTTTCTTCCCAAAGCCGCCGCCAGCATTCCGATCACTCCACTTTTCGTGGGCATATCATCCGTTTCTCGGTTATCATATACGGATTCGGATCCCCATGACTGTAATGGCGCACTTAACCGAAGCAATAACGTGTACACTTTGTCACTTCCCTTCCCCAAGATACCTTCCCGTTTCTTGTTCAATCATTTCCAAAAGCTCTGCCAAATTTACCTGTTCTGCCAAATCTCCACATGTTCCACCAACTACCCACGCCTTAGACGGAGCCGCCACATAATCCGCATATACTTTTCCTGCATATTCGGCTAATATCCTTTTTGATTCTTCCACATAACCCTTGTCTCTGGCAACTACCGGTCTTTCAAAAGCTCCTGCCAGATTAATTGGCTGATCCTCCCTCATTGCGACGTATACCAGACTAGGAAGTGTCCTGTTAGCAAACGTATTTTGCCTACCTGTAGGCATGGAACGGATAAACGCTTCTGTAAATCCCCTCACCGCCATTTTCAGCTCATTTACTTCCAGATTATCCGCCAATTCCCGGATATTCACCGTCGCATAGCGGTATAAAGTAGACGAATTAAATTCCACTGTGCCCAGATGCCCTGCACCAGCGGTATCCTTTTCTCCACAGTCATCTACTGCCGTAAAATAATCATATTCGTTACTCACGGTATGAGTCGATATGCTGTGCGCCACTTGTGCCGCCGCATCATAATTCAAACTGACATTACTTGCTGCCATCCGTCCAAACAGCAAAATATCTACGCTAGGATTATCATTCACTGCTTTTTCCAGATCTGCTTTGAATATTTTCTTTTTGGATTCTTTAGAAAAAGTATCTTTATGGTATTTTACTGCCAATTCAGCAATATTTTTAATCTGCTGGGAACTTGCAAAAAAGAGGGTAGACTTTTTATCGCCTCCCGCTTTGACACCAGCTAATGCCAATACATCATTCACCGTTTTCCCAACAGCTTCACTATCAAGCTCCTCATGACCTTCATACATTTTGGCAGCAATCAGTTCCGGAAGCCTTTTCGTTCGATACCCGATAAAATCCGCTGAAAACAACTCTTTAAACATCTGTCTCATAGCTCTTTTCCATGCCTGCGAAGATACTCTCGCCCGCATCGTCCCTCCATACATCGCCATCTTGGGACTTCCTGTATCGTCTCTGTTTACGCAACTGGGTGGAACTGTCTGAATAATATGAATATCCATATATAAATTTTTGTCCATCTGTCTTTCACTCCTATTCGCTTTTATCCTCGCTCTTGTCCCTCTTACTTATTCCCCCAAAAAAGTCCTGTCCCCATCTTAAGCACACTCGTTTCTTTCCTTCTGGAAACTGCATCTCATACAGATCTCCAGCCAATTTTTTATAATTTAGGGAAATGCTGTTGCTTTTCAACAGCTGCACGATTCCCCGCAAATGGTAGGATAATTCTTTCATATCCGCAGATGTAGCAAGAGTCCGCAGCTTCTGTACCATCCTTTGCTCTGCATTGGGATCACCATCATAGGTAGCTATCAGATTAACCATTGCCGTTCCTATGCTGATCTCCTCATCCGAGTGCATCTTCTGACTCCTGGTATCATAACCCTGCTGGTGAAGTGCATACAAAGTAAAGGTGACATAGCACACCCACTCTTCCTTTGTAGCCTTTCCACTTTCACTCTGAAATTTCTCCGGCATATCTGACAAAAGAATTCCCCAAAGTTGGGGAAGCTCTCCTGGCTCATGGCCGATTCCCTGCCTCAGATTTGCCAACATCGCCTTTCCGCCTCCTGAGTCTGCTTCCGCTTGTAGTATATGTATTTTTCCTCCCACAAAATTTTCAATTTCCGCTTTCATTCTCATTTCCTTCCCCCCTTTCATCAACTATTATTTTGTAAATTTGCCTCAGCTTCCATAAATATCTGTTCATAATCTGCGGAATTGTCAACAAACTTTTTCTTCCATCTTTCGTCTCTTCTTCCCTATAAATATAAGGATCCACTCCCAAATCAGTTATATAGTCCTCTATGGTTTTTCTGGCATATTGGTAGGATTGTCTTTCCCATTCCTCCAGTTTCTCCTCGTTATCAGATTCCGGTTTTATTCCCACAAGCCATTCCCGAAATGGGCCGTTTATAGAAAAATAATACTGACTTACCATTACATCCTTTATGCTGCCTTTTGCTGCAATATTTCCATATAAAAGCTTACACAACTGATAAGCAGCACGATCCATCGCTTCTGACGCCACAGACTGACATTTCTCTACCTGCTCCGTAATCCGGCTTCTCCATACTTTGTTCAAATCCATTAGTAAATTTATCGACATGGTAAGAGTATCCTCTATACATTCCCCATAGGTATAGCTCATCTGGTCACCATACACCATTCCGATCATCCGAAAAGTAATCAAACAATCGGTGGAAATTAAACTTGTTTTTTGTAGCGCTTGTATCCACTGGACCACTCCTGGAATTCTTTTTTTCGTTTTTTTCTCATCACTGCCAGTAGCATCTATCAGTGTTGGAAATTCCCTCCACGCATGAACCGCTGGGTTGTGTATCTGGGGAGAAAATTGTGGTTCTGCTTTTTTATCTTCCTTCTTCCATTTCCAAATTGTCATGGGTTCATTGGATTTATCTCGAAATGGTAAAAAATCTCCTCCCATAGCACGGAATCCGATTAAATGACCATCCTCATTTCTTTTTAACATAATGCGCCTAGACTGCATCGTATATAATTCAGGAAGGTTATCAAATTCTTCCCTGTCATAGCCTTGTTCCATACGTATTTTCTGTTCCCAAATCGGTTTTGGTTCCTCCCATAACTCTTTATCTGTATTCTGAGCACATAAATTCAGCATCAGAATCTCGAACAGGTTTTCCCCATTTACCATGATCAAACCAAGCTGGCCAAGCCTCCCCACCCCTGTTGGCAATCCTGGGGCCGGATCTTTTTTATCAGTTTTTACATTGACCGCATATGCGTTCAAGTGTATAAGCCAGCGCGTTACTTCCCCATAGCTTAAACAGGCTAATTCCTCTCCTTCCATCATACTGAAATGATGTTGAGTCTTTTTATTGTTACTTTCTTTCATATTTCCCAACAGACATTCCACCCCATAATCTGTACCGTATGGCAAATCTTTCACCTGCCAGAAAGGTGTCTCCGGATGAAACAGCCAGAATCTTTCACGCCAAGTTTCTAAATACTCCCTAACAGCATGCTCCGAGAATCTTCCCTTTTTCCAATATCTTTTCCATCGCCTCAGAACTGTATTTTCATCCAGCTCATCATCGCTCTCTTCCTCCTCCCACTCATCTTCCTCTCTCAGGTCTCTACTGGTTCCATCTGCATCATATCGATAAAAAATCGTCACTGTTATCGCCAGAAGCAATCGAAACATTGCTGCATCCTGAGTAGCCATCTCTCCAGACAAATTCTTATATTGATGGGCATAGATAATAGCATCTGTTAGGGAAACCTCTTTTTGTTCCAAAGATGGCATGATTACTTTGATCCATGGTTCTTCCAAGAGATTAAACTCCTTTTCCTGCATCTTCCTCCTCCTTCTTTTCGTATTCCAATCCTTTTTCCTGGCTGTACTGTAACACGTATCCGTTCAGTTCCCCTCGGTTTTTCTGATCTAATACCAATATCAATTCCCCATGCAACCAGGGAGACAGCTGCCATTGTGCCAATTCCATTCTATTTTTCTCCTCCAATTCCCGAATCGTTTCATTCCGGTTCCATGGAGTACAAAATAGGTGAGGCAGCTTTATTCGCTCCATAGCAATCCTGCGGCTCTGTATACAATCTGGAACTTCCATTGCCCATAAGCGGAAACCTTTCTCCTCGTTTTCTCCTGTAAACAAAATTTCTCCGTCTTCCCCTCGTTTCATCAGAAGCACTTCTATCGAAGACACACCATCTCTCACCCCTACTTCCGCCATTTTTTCGCTGGAGCTCTCCACATTATCAAGAAATCCTTGTATCATCTTTGACGTAGGTTTCTGAAGCAGATACATTTTTGCCTCTTGCCGTTTTCCTCTTAACTTCTCTTTGTTCCATTCTTTCGCCTTGGTATATTTTTTTCCAGCTAGTCCCAAATCCTGCCCCTCGTCATATACCTTCTGTACCAAGGCAGAAATGTCTCCTGGAATCCGTATCACTTCGGGCATAATTTGCTCCGTTCTCATCAACAAATAATCGCCATATATGGTTCTGGTCCCTGTGTCATATGTCTCCTCTTCTTCACGCAAAATAATGCATTCCGGATTTCGTAATCCTTCCGGCCTAGAACAATTTTCTACTCTTCCATCCCGCTCATGTCTGTGCAACCTTCCAATCCTTTGCAGCAACAAATCCATCGGACAAAGCTGCGTCACCATAATGTCCGCGTCATAGTCCAAAGACTGCTCTAGTACCTGTGTTCCAATCACAATACGCCATTTTCTATCCTCATCTCTAGAATGCTTTCCCATTTTTTCCAACAACGCCTTCTCCTTTTTATAACGATCAGGCATGGTAAACTGTGCATGACATAAAATCAGTTGCGCATTCTCTATCTGGTTTTTACATTCTTCATAAATTTTTTGGGCTACTTTTACTGTATTAACAATAATACAGGCACAACCTCCTCCCTGCAATCTATCATCCAACAAACGTATCATGTGAAAGATTCCATTCACATAGTGGATTCTTACGATTTTATCTGGTATCTTCTGTTTCACGGCCCTTTGCTTCACTGTCTGTCCGTCTGTCCAAGTTAAAAGAGGATATTCAGTACTTTTCTCCCACCTGGTCTGCATATACATGATCTCTAGTTTTTTCTTTTTTAGATAATATCTTGCATATGCCTTTATATAGCATTCCACCAGTGTTTTCCTTCTCTCAAAAGGAAGAGTCGCCGACAATAAAATAACCGGAACTCCATATGCTGCCATCCATTGTAGAGACCTCTCTAAATATTCATTCATGTAAGCGTCATACGCATGGCATTCGTCTATTACCACTACTTTTCCGGCCAGCCCTATATGCCGCAACATAAAATGTTTCCGTCTTAACGAAGCCATCAAAAACTGATCTACCGTCCCTATGACAAAATCTGCCAGAAGCGCCTTCTTATTTCCCTGAAACCAGGGGTTCACCTCTATTACTCTATCTTTTTTTCCATCATCTTCTATACATACTTTCCCTTTCATTCTCAATTGATAATAATCCTCATTAAACTCGGCAGAACTATGGGCAAGGCGAATTGCATGCATGGTCTCTTCAGAAACTTTTTCTCCCCATTCGTATAATCTTTTAAACAAACCATTACTGGTCGCCTGCGTCGGAAGCCCATAGAAAATTCCACCTGCCTGCTTTCTAGTTGCCAAAATTTCCACCATCCCCAATGCGGCTTCCGTCTTTCCAATCCCCATCTGAGCTTCCAAGACAAATATACCAGGCTCTTTTATATCATTCACCACTTCTAACACACATCTTTGCACCTCATTGGGCCAAAAGCCAACACGTTTTTCGAATTCCTTCTCGTCCATGAAATTGACTTCAGAATTCCAATGTTCTGGGAAGGCCGCCTGCACCCATCCGTTTTGGATCCGCTCCGGATATAAATCTTCCTTTCCATAATCTTCTAGTGGAAGCAATGGGAAAAAAGCCGTGTTACTGGCAATCCAATCTGCCACAATCAACAACCCAGAAAGCAAGATTTGTGCCTCCAGATTCAGAACAAAAAGCTCACTGACTGACCGGATCCCCGCCAATTCCATCGCCTGATTCAAAATATCCAACCAGGCATCTTTCCACAGAAACTTCGTTTCTTCCTCTTTCCCTCTACCAAAAAAGTTTACCGGATACAGCTGAATCAAATCAGGCTCTCCCATAATAGAATCTGCGCCTATAGGCTTCCCATGATGAGCCCCCACCACTACCGCCAGGCTTTCATGAACTCCTAATCCTATCGTATTACTTTGTAGAATCCATTGTCCTGCATAGGTATGTGGCGTCTTTCCCGCTGCCTGATACACCCGGTTCACCACAAAACCATTTTCTATAATTTCTTCCCGTTTTCCAAGACATCCTTCCGTTATCACACTTTGAAAATAGGAAGTTGCCTTTCCTATATCATGTATGGCCGCAAGAAATACAGCTACTTTCAAAAATTGTTCCATTTCCAGTCCGGCAGCCGAGACAACCGCAGGCGAAATCCACTTCTCCACCAGTCTTTTCATGATACCTGCAGTATCTTTTAAATGCATCCATAGTGGCAGCCATGCCTCTTTTGAGTCTCTGTTTGTCTTCGCCATTAAATACTGATATCTCTTTTGCAAATGTTATCCCCCATTCCCTAACTGCCATCAGCATGTAACAAATCTTAAGTGCAATCCTCTCTCCATATAAAATCTACCATTTTTTCCAAATATAATCCTACGTCTTTACAAATCTTCGCATAGCAAAATATTACTCGTTTTCCATTTGTCTGAGATTAAATTTCAAAATCCGATCTGTTATAAATTCGTTTATTTTACTTCCAATTACCTTTTGATTATCGATATTAATAGCCAATATAATATTGACATAATGCAGCCACTCAAAATATCACGTTCCGAGCATTTATAAAACAACTTGTGTATATGATTCCTTTAAAATTTTAATATAATTATAGTATATTTTCCACTCATCTACAACAAAAAACAAGGATAAAGTAAGTTGCCGCCTTATTGTTTCCCTTACTTTACCCTTGCCTGTTCTTTTATCTTGTACCCGCAACTCATTATTACCCGGGACACTCCATCCCCCGCCGCAGCTTCTCCACCGCCTTCTTCTCGATCCTTGACACATACTCTCCTGTCAAGT
>ERZ808024.841-NODE-841-length-11021-cov-3.671327_pt1 | contig 11021 bp, 7 predicted proteins | sample MGYA00380181_ERZ808024 | MGnify/ENA primary metagenome ERZ808024 (study PRJEB31490, sample SAMN06133413) | mouse gut metagenome | isolation source: Z2_1 | host: mice | place: China: Chengdu | collected 2015-05 ...
AAATGTTCTGAGTTTTCAATTATGCCCGCATTTCTAACATTTTTAAATATTAAAATCTTTTTCCCCCTCCCACAAATAAAGCTTATCTGTAACTTGAAACCAAATCTTATGCATAGACAAATCCATATGCAAAAATTCATTAATATCAAAATGATCTGGATCTTTGGAAAGCTTGTCAGCAATTTTCTGCAAAAGCTCTTGCGTATAATGTACACGGGCCACATCGGTTGGGGTGCAAATAGCCATAAAGTCTCTTAAAACCATACATTCTACTGCCAATCGTTGAAAAATCCATTGATTAGCAAGTTTTAAATTAATTCCTGTAACAATTGTCCCTTTGTAGGGAACAATCTGAACAAAGCCATTTTGTTGCAGACGCTGTAACACACTCCGAATCGGAGTGCGTGAAATATGAAAACGTCGGCAAAGAGAATTTTCACTCAATATCTCTCCCGGCATAACCTCCAGCTGGGCGATTTCCTTTTCCAAAACATTATAAATCTCATCACAAGTATAATTACTTTCCATATACGCCCCCTATTCTCTACCTCTTAATTTATTTATTATAGGAGGAAAAAAACCAACTGTCAAATAAGTAAATAAAAAGGATTTTCTTCAACTTGTATACAGGTATAATAAAAAGTTTCTCCCAAATATGTTATTATATACAAAAAAATAATAAGTTTAAATATTTTCCAGAAAAAATTTTAGATAATATTTCTATTTTTTTTAATATTTTATATGTTATATATAAATAATTACTTTTTACAGACCTAAATTCATTTCTTTTTTGCATATTATATTCCAAAAACAGTTGCTTTTATATCAGTAATATGGTAATATAAAAACGCAGTTGTATACAAGGTGGTGATGATGGTGATCATGCCAACCGATATGATACATATTTTCTACAATTTTTAAGGAGGACTAAGATTTATGAAAAAGAAAATCGCTATGTTATTGACATTGGCACTGACTGCATCCAGTCTGGCTGCTTGTGGCAACAATAGTCAGCCAGCAGCAACCTCGGCAGCGGATACAACTACCGCCACTGCTGAAACTACCACCGCTACTGGTGGAGAGGAAACCTCGGCTGCTGCTGAAGGCGAAGACGCATTTGCTGCTCTGGGCGATTTCACCATGATGGTAGGTCATGCACAACCAGAGGGCAATCCCCGTTATGTTTCTATGGAGAAGTTCGCAGCGGATGTCGCAGAAAAAACGAATGGGCATGTTACAGTTGAAGTATTTGGCAATGGCCAACTTGGTACAGAAAAAGAAATGTTAGAGCAGGTGGTAGCTGGTACAGTTCAAGGTATGAGAGGCGGTCAGTTCGATTTTAGTCCACGTCTACTTATGTTTACCCTGCCGTTCCTGGCTCAGAACCGTGCGCAGGTTACTGCCCTGTTACAGAGTGATCTGGCTAAAAAAGTTTGTGCCGAAGCCGAAGCCGAAACCGGAACCGTTATTATCAATCTGTGTGATGCCGGCGGTTGGAGACAATTTTCCAATAGTAAACATGCGATCACCAAGCCAGAAGATTTAGTTGGTTTGAAGATGCGTACGAATGGCATGAATACCATTGACAAGACTTTTGTTGCTTTGGGCGCTACTACCACAACAATTCCTTATTCTGATCTATACATGGGTCTGAAAACGGGTGTTGCTGACGGTCAGGAAAATCCGTGGGTGAACGTAGAAGGCATGAAATTCTACGAAGTTCAGCAGTACTTCACTGAGGTTAATTATCAGTTTCATCCGGATCCTTTCTATGTAAATGCGACTTGGTGGAACGGACTTCCCCAAGAGTATCGCGATATTATCTCTGAGTGCGCTACCGAAATGGGTTCTTACAACGATCAATTGATCGACGAAAACCAGGCTGCTGCCAAACAGGTTGTTATCGATGCTGGCTGCGAAGTTTATGAACCCAGTGCAGAAGAACTGAAGGCTTTTCAGGATGCCGTACAGGTTGTCTATGATCAATGTGTGGAAGAGGGAATCATGACTGCTGAAGAGTTGCAAGAGATGTTAGATATTGTGGCAAATGCAAAATAAGAATGAACCAGATATTGCTGCGAATAAGAGATATTTTCTCTGCTATTCACAGAAATGAACAGAGCTGATTTATGATTTGGAGGCTCCTGGAAATCATCGTACCGGAAGTATCGATGCGTTCCGGGAGCCTTTTTAGAATTCTTCATCAAAAGGCAACAAAGATAAGAAAGGAGTTGAGTGTCATCGAACAGTTAAAAAAAGTCGGAGATAAAATATTCCAGGTTTATTTTGGTATTGGTGTAGTAGCGATGGGATTGTTGGCTATACTGGTAATTTTTTCTGTTATTGCGCGTTATTTCTTTTCCTTGAGCTGGAAAGAATTGTCCGAATTTAATGTGACCTTATTTGCCTTCACTACCTTCTGGGGTATGGGCATTAATGTATTAAAAAATGAACATGTAATAATCGATATTCTTTATGACCGAGTTCCGCCAGCAATTAAACGGTGGCTCAGTGTCGTAAATTATTTGATTGTCCTAGCTGTGGATCTGGTGTTCACCAAACAAGGGATCCATTATGTAGGGGTAGCGGGAAAACAAATTAGTCAGGGCATGGAAATTCCCATGAAGTATATGTATGGAATCATGCCAATGGCAGGCGCTATCTGTGCTATCTGTATTGTCATCAAAATTATTGAATTTATCACTGCGGATATTTCTTATTTTGCACCGAAAAATAAGGTGCTGACAAAAGAAACCTCATAAGAAGAGAAAGGAGCTGAGTATTTGTTATGGCAATGATTATTCTTTTAGTGCTGCTGATCTTCTTTGCGGTGCTGGGCGTGCCGCTAGCCTTCGCGATCGGAGCCTCCTGCGTTACCTATATTGTCACCAATGCCCCGACATTCTTGTCCATGGTGCCACAACGAGTTTGGAATGGCGCCTATAGCGAATTAATGATCGCCATGCCACTTTTTATGTTAGCTGGTGAATTAATGAATACTGGAGGTATTACAAAGAGAATTATCAATTTCTGCCTGCAATTGTTAAAACCATTTCATGGCGGATTGGGTGAAGTAAATATTGTGGCATCTATGATTTTTGGTGGTATCTCTGGTTCGTCGGTAGCAGATACCTCCGCATTAGGTAGTATTCTCATCCCAGCAATGGAAGATTTAGGATATCCACCAGACGCCTCTGCTGGTATTACCGTGGCTTCCTCTACTATGGGTATGATTATCCCCCCATCCACTCCAATGATCGTCTATTCCATGATTTCTGGTGCTTCCGTAGGGGCATTATTCATGGCCGGCGCAGTACCTGGTATTCTGATCGGTCTTACTCAGTTAATTGTAGTATTCGCAATCAGCCATAGGAAAGGCTGGCATCCGGCTAAAACTCCATTCGTATTTAAGGAATTTGCCTCTGCCATTTTATCCGGGATCCCCGCGTTGCTGATGCCGGTGTTTATCATTGTTTGCGTATCTTTTGGAGTCTGTACGGCATCCGAAAGTGCCGGGGTAGCTGTATTGTATTCCATTTTAGTTGGTTTTTTTATCTATCGCGAATTGACTTGGAAAGCGGTTATTGAAGCATTAAAGAAAACCTTGATTTCTTCTTCTTCCATTATGTTGATTATTGGTTTTACTACCATTTTCACCTGGGTACTGACCATGCAGAAGGTACCACAGATTGTGGCAAACTTCTTTATTGCTCTGAATATGCCCAGTTGGGGAATCGCTCTGGTATTTTGTATGATGATTCTGATGATTGGTACATTTATTGATGTGAGTCCGGCTATCTTATTATTGACTCCAATCATGCTGCCGGTTATGCAAAGTTATGGTTTTTCGGCACTACAGTTTGGTGCAATGATGATTACCGGTCTAGCGATCGGGTTAGTTACTCCCCCCGTAGGAATGTGTCTGAATGCCTGTAATAAGATTAACCGAATGCCTATTATTGCCATATTTAAAGGTGCATTGCCGTATCTGATTTGTAATATTATCGTACTATTGGCGATTAGCTTATTTGCTCCCTTGACTACATGGCTCCCATTGGCATTGGGATATAGTTTGTAAATTACAAAAAAAGATGCGGTTCCTTTGCTGAAAATTTTTTCTGACAAAGAAACTGCATCTTTTTATCCTTAACAATCTGAAAAAATCAACAATCGAATTAATTCGATGTCTCTGAATTAAAGGTTTCAGAAAAGGAAATAATCGCCTCATTTTTCTTCATAAACAATAATCCAAAAGATCCCGGGCCACAATTACTGGCAATCGCAGAAGACGCTTTCTGTAAATAGACTCTTTCAAAAGGACAGTACTGTTTCACCAAATCTTGAATATACTGAATACTCTTTAAGTCCATCCCAGCATATGTAATGAATAAAATACGCCGATCGATATTTCTTGTATTCATCAGCACCCTTCGAATATAACGTTTTGCCACATGAGAAAAACTACCCATTTCCATACCGCCCACAACCATTTTACTATTTCTAAGCATAATAATTGGATGTAAAAGCAGCGCATCGCAGAGAACCTGCACACGTTTGGATATCCGTCCTGACTGGCACATCATATGAGTACTATCAATAATAAAGGCAGAAGAAATATAACGTCTCAACTTTTTCACAGTATTTATAATTTCTGTCTTTGTAGCATGGTTTTCCGCCATATAAGCAGCATACAATACCACCAACCCCATGCTGCTGGAAAGATGTCCCGAATCCAGTACTGTGACATTTTCAAAAGACTTTGCTGCTTCCAGAGCATTGTTGTATCCCTGGCTGGTATGCTTTGCCATAGTAATATGTATCACATTCTGAGCTTCTGTCAATCTCTCCGCAAAAAATCTTTCATAGTCTTCTACGCTAGGCGGCTGAGAAAAGCCATTGTTTCCTGTAGCCATATGTGATAATAACTCATCCGCTTTCAATTCCAGCTCATCTAAAAATCGACCCTGATCTGTACAGACATAATAAGGGCACACGGAAATACCAAATTCCTTCTTCAAATCATCCGGAAGATCACAGACGCTATCTGTCGTAACCATAAGGAATGTTCTCTGTGCCTGCTCAAAAATCAGAATATCCTTTCCAATCTCTGATTGAATAGCCTCCTCACTGAGCTTTACTAATTCCTTAGGCAGAATACTTAAAATAGCCGCTTCCAACAGAGCACCACTGACCGGTTTTGCCAGATACCCGCCAAACCCTTCCTTTCGGTAAAGAAACTGATTATCGCTTCCTGCATTGGCAGTCAAAGCAATTACGGGCACATCTTGGCATAGTCCTCCCGGCTGTGTCCGCAATGCATGAAGACACTGTATCCCATCCATCTCTGGCATCAAATGATCCATTAAAATAACATCATAATGTTTAATCTGCGTCAGCCTCAAACATTCAGCACCACTCAATGCTGTGTCTAATTGAATTTTTGTGGCTGAAAGAAGCTTTCTCACCACCATCAGATTCATCTCATTATCATCCACTACCAGAATATGAGCCTCTGGCGCTTCAAAACTTTGCCTGTATTGCTCTCCCTCTCGAGGCTTTACACGGGAATCCAATGTAAACTTTCCTAACTCCTTGTCATCTACAATATCCTGTTCTAGCATAACAAGAAAGGTCGAACCCTTGGTATAAACACTATTTACACTAATCTCTCCGCCCATCAACTCTACTAGCTGATGAACGATGCTAAGTCCTAACCCTGTTCCTTCAATATGACGATTTTTTTCTTCATTCACCCTTTTAAATGCATTAAAAATGTAGGGAATGTTCTCCTTTTTTACTCCTTGCCCTGTATCCTCCACAGAATACCAGACCCGCACTCTGTTCAGTGTTAGTCTCTCGCATCGAATAGAGAGCGTGATGGAACCTTCACTCGTATATTTTACTGCATTATTCAGAAGATTAATAAGAATCTGTTTAATACGTACCTCATCACCACAAAGCATACTTGGAATTGAAGAATCTACATGAAGCCGGAACTCCAATCCCTTTTCCTTGGCCTTGATCCAGATCATATTGACAATTTCTGAAAAAAGGGCTCCTGTCTCATAGGAAACATTTATAATTTCCATCTTCTTAGATTTGATTTTGGACAAATCCAGAATATCATTAATAAGTGTAAGGAGCATTTTGCTGGCGCCCTGGATATTTCTTGCATTCTCAGCAACATCCTCTGGAATATCTCCCCGCAGAATAATCTCATTTAATCCAATGATTGTATTGATCGGAGTACGGATTTCATGGCTCATGCTGGAGAAAAAATTATTTTCTGCTTTGTTTAATTCTTCAATCTCCTTTTTCTGCCGTTTAGAAAGCTCATTTTCTTTTTCATAAAGCCTGTTTAAAGAAAAGAGCAAAACACTTGTCAGCATACCTACCAATATAACAGATACTGCCGAACAAAAGAAATAATGGCCTTGTGAATTCTGTGTGACAAATTCAGGAAAATAAAAAGCGACATAATAACAAAAAATCGTTTCCATTATCCAGAACAAGAAAAAGATAGCCTTACGCCTTCCTTCCAGCGCAACACTGACATAAACAAAGCAAAGTACAAACCATTGTGGCATTCCACTATAAAATCCACCAGCTGAAATAAAACTGATAAGGAAAAGAAAAAAAAGCAATACCGCAATAGCCGTAGCCCCTGTATTGATGCATTCCTTCCGAATACTAATCTTCATAATTGCCGTCATGCAAATAAGGCTCGCTACGAGAATCAGCAGATTTATAATATTCCTTCCCATCAATAATGTCAATGTCACGGCAACCATACTAATACCTGTCGCCACGCGAAACATACGTTCTCTCAGACTAACCCTATGGTCAAAAATTATTTGAAACCACTTTTCCAACACCCTGTACTTCCTCCTGTCTTTCTGTTATAATCTTTCAATGGTTTCACAGACCTCATCGTACAGGCGTAGTAATATTGGATGACTATGTCTGATATACTCTATGTTTCTTTCTTTTCCAGCCAGTTCCAGTAATTTTGCCTGTTCTGCAAGCCGTTCCGCACCGATAGTCAGCGACGTGCTTTTCAACGCATGAACCTTGACCGCATAATCTGCCCAATTGGCAGCCTCATATAAGGAAACAATTTCTGCCTTTTTTTCTTCAGCCTGAGAGCAGAACATTCGCAACATTTCCATATAAAAGTCATCTTCTCCGCAACAGTAATCCAACCCCAACTGCACATTGATGCCAATTTTGAAAAGAGGCGCATAATATGAAGTGGAACCCTCCTCCAAAACATTCTCTTCCAAAACATCTTTTTGGGAAAGAATCTCTTTCTGTGTATTCTCCTCTGAAAGTTCTTTTGGGGATCTATTTTTTTGCTTAAAACTTTCTTCTACAATTTTCGTTTCCTGTTTGTTCTTTTTTGAAAAATTTCCTCTTTGAGCCCGCTTTTTTCGTGCAACCTTTTTTGGCCCTCTCTTTTTCAAAACAGTTTCCTTTGGTACTGTCGTATCCGGTATGGTTGTATCTGATATCGTTGTATCTGGTAGGGCGGCCTCTGGAAATGGAATATCTTTTGGTAATTCATCTGGCAAAACAGGCATCTCATCATACTGAACGTGATGTCCTGGCAATACCTTACGTAATACACGCTCCAGTACAGCCCGCTCAATCGGTTTTGGTATAAATTCTGTAAATCCTTCATTTCGGAACATTTCTCTAGCACCACTGATGGTATTAGCTGTCAACGCAATTACCGGAAGATCCTGATATACTCCATTATTGATTTCACGGATCTGTTTCAACGTCTCTACCCCATCAAACCCTGGCATCATATGATCCAAAAATACAATATCATAGGAAGTAGATGTGCATCGTTCCACCGCCTCTTTTCCACTGAGACAGGTATCCACCTGTATCCCATAGCTACCTAGGACTCCTTTGGCCACTACAAGATTCATCTCTTCGTCATCAACAGCCAGAACTCTGACTCCCTCACAAGAAAACGGCTTCCGGACTGCAGCTTGTGCTTCTCCAAATCTATTTTCACTCATCTCGCCGTTTAACAAATTCACAACAGAAAGAGCAAAAAATGGCTTATGGATCACTAAAAGCTTGCTGTTTCTATCTAACATGAACTCTCTTTCTGCAATAACAACTACTCGAAGCTTACCAGCTAGTTCCTCATAGTAAGATTTATTCTCCTCATATTCAGCCTGAGCAATAAATACATGGGTCAACCTATGATTGTTCTGCAATTTCAACAATCCTTCAAAATTATGAGCTTGATATCCTTCAATACCGAGTCCCTCTACCATATGCAGGATCATTTTGTCATAATATCTTCTTACTTCATCGCTGCTATATTTCTCTGGCCGGAAATAACATGCAATACAATGCTGTTTTGGATCAGAAAGAACCATAGATGGGGTATCATCTTCCACTCCCTGCGGAATTGTAATGTGAACCTGCAATCCTTGTTGTTCTTTGCTGTCAAAATAAATAAATCCTCCCATGGCATGAAGCAGTCCCCGCGCTATAGGAAGTCCCAATCCCAATCCGCCTGCAAAGCGACTGCTTCCAGAATCTGCCTGGTAAAAATCATCACACATCTGTGAAATCTGTAAATTTGTCATCCCAATTCCAGTATCATAAATATCTATAATCAGATTGACTCCGTAAAGTTCTCTTCGAAAATCAATACAAACATTAAGACCACCTTCTTCTGTAAACTTGATAGAATTCTCCAAAATAATCTTAAGAACATGAGAAATTTTTTCTGCATCTCCGAGCAAAACTGCCGGTACTCTGGGTGCAAGATCAAACACCATTTCCAACTGATGCTTGCTGCTCTGCATAGCAGTCATGGTAATAATATCATTAAGTACCGATGTAATCATATATGGTTCTTTTACTGAAGTTAACGTACCCTCAACGATCTCTGTATAGTCAAGCATATTATTGATCTGATTGGATAAACGTTTGCCCGCCAGTTTTATAGATTCCATATCTGCCTGAATCTCCGGAGCAATGTCTTTTTCCAATATCACTTCACTGATTCCCAGGACCATGTTAATAGGGGTCCGAAGTTCGTGAGATACATTGGACAAAAACTCTGCATTCTGCCTTCCTGCTTCTTCTAGCTTGATCAGAGTATTATCGTATTTTTTCCTTGACAATCGTCTTCTGTCAATTCGATATATGGCGATTGCCATCGCCCCTATCACTACGGTAATACCAAATCCTAAACGTATCAGGTTCTGTACTCCCATGTCATAAGTGATTGTGTGCAGAAAAAAGAAATGATACAACAATACCTGTAGGTAAAAAGCAACTATCATATACAACAGTCGCTTTTTATCAAACATAGAAAAAATAAGAATCAACATACATGCTAAGGCAGGTATGTCAAAGAGGATCATTCTATGTACTCCAAAAAAGAAAAAACCAACCATTAACAACCCGGCACATAAATTTTCATAAAATGTTTCTGATCCAGTCCTTGTAATATGCAAAATCCATACAAGCGTATTCCCAATCAAGATAACTGGGACCATCCACAGCTCCCATGACATAGTTATCGTAAGTAAGATCAACATCACTCCAACTATCGTAACGATACTGGCCAAAAGCAGATGTATACTAGTCTTTCCTTTCGCTCTCATTACTCCTCAAACCCCATGGCAACTCTTTTCAACAGTTCCTCTGGAAAAAATGGCTTTTTCAGATAATTCACCGCTCCTAAGTTGATAGCGGTTCTTACGTCATCCTCATATCCTGATGCTGTTAAAAAAATAACCGGAATCTCCACATTGGATTCTTTCATACGTTTAAAAGTTTCCAAACCATCCATAACCGGCATTGCTATGTCAAGGAGAATCAGATCTATTTTTTCACATTTAATCTTATCTAAAGCTTCTCTCCCTGATTCTGCAAGAAGTACATTATAGTATTTTTCTAGGATCATTCTGGTCCTTTTTAAATTCATTGCATCATCATCTACTACCAAAATACGTTTTCTCATACATCTGCCTCCTAATATGTTCTTAAGGTTTCATAAATCCTCGTAAAATTTATTTTAAAGCAGAATTGTAATAAAATCAAGTCTAAGGATATTTATTTTCTAAACTAATCTCTTCACACCACCTTTTCCATCCAATGTACCAGATAACCGCTTCGTTCCATCCTCTTTTGCTCTACATGTACCACTTCCAACAGTACCCACTTTCCTACATAAAATTTAGAAAATAAACTACTTCACTCTATAATGTCATTTCAATAAGCAGTGACAAAAGGTACGCGAATGCTCATGTACGGTAAAGAAGCAAACAACTGAAAACAAGAGATAGACCGCCAGCACCACACTATTCCGAGCTAAGCTGTTATGCTCTTTTTATATGCTAAAGTGGAAATTACCGTGCAAAATGGGCTATAACATTTCAAAAGTTATTGTAAACCATGCAACACCCTATGTGGGAGAAAGGGGGAATCAATTATGCCTTGTACAGAAGCATACAAAAAACACATCATTTATACTTTCAACGGCTTTTGCAAGACCGTCATACGCATTGTAACTATCAACGCATGGCGTGACAGGAGCAGACGCCGGAAAAAAGAAATATCCTTTGAATACCTCACATAAGAAAAGTTCTACCCTCTAAGCACATCAGACGAAGCTCTCAAATCACCTAAGGAGGATTGTTGAAGAGAAAGTTATTTTTGCATAAATCCAATGCAGCATTTAACACTTGTAATATGGTATTTCTCTTGATATTATTAAAGATATTATAAAATCGGAAAGAAGGTAAAAATATTGAACGCTCAAAAAACAGGCAGTCTGATTGCTGCTATCAGGAAAGAACAAAATCGCACACAGCAGGATTTAGCGAATGATTGGGAGTATCAAGTGCAGCTATTTCAAAATGGGAACGAGGTATCGGATTTCCAGATGTATCTCTTATTGAACCATTAGCTGCATCCCTGGAGATTACCATAGCAGAATTATTCAAGGGCGAAAGAACAGAAAACAACGTTGATAACGAATA
>ERZ808024.844-NODE-844-length-10989-cov-10.068090_pt1 | contig 10989 bp, 13 predicted proteins | sample MGYA00380181_ERZ808024 | MGnify/ENA primary metagenome ERZ808024 (study PRJEB31490, sample SAMN06133413) | mouse gut metagenome | isolation source: Z2_1 | host: mice | place: China: Chengdu | collected 2015-05 ...
AAATATGGGAATGATTGAGAATATAAAGAAGTTGTTCATAGGTACACCGGCTATATTTTAGCCGGTGCAATACCCGTTTCGTTCAGCCGGAAGGCTGAACTGTTACATAACATGGTAAATAATGGTAAAATTTGTTGAAAAACAAATGTGGTAACGATATAATATAAAGGAAACAGATAAATAAAGGATAATACCAGATTATTGAGTGTTGATGGGAAATCACATCTATTTGCAGAAAATATAACAAAAATCTGCTGTGTTTCATAGACTTGAATCCAACACTCTTAACGGTAGAGGATACAGCACATGGATAATAATACAACTAACTTGGAACAGATAGAATACTTAATTCAGTTTGCAAAAGATTTGTCAAAAAAGTATGAAATAATTATGACTACCAGTAATAAGCAACAAACAGATAATACTACAGATTATTTGGGTAATTCAGTAAAAGCAGAATTTTTTTCCGACCAAGAAGAACTTCTCATCTTTCAAACATTGCAAGAGCTTGGATTTAGTGTCAAACAGTTTTTTAATGAAGAAGACTTTATAAAATTTATCACGAATCACTGTGAAACTCTTTCAAAATACATTGTTTTAAATTCAGCTCAAAAAGGGACTAAAATTGGCAGAAAATCCTTAATACCTTCCATATGTGATTTATATGGGGTTAAATATATCGGTTCTAATCCATATATTGTTAGTCTTTGCCGGGATAAGTACCGTACCAGTTGTATCCTTAAGCAAAATGGAATACGGACCCCTCAATCATGGCTTTATGATGCACGTTACGGCTGGCTTAATGGTTCACCTGACAATTCCAATCAGCTCTTAATAATAAAACCAAATTACGAATCTTCCAGCATTGGAATAGATGAAAGTAATATAGGATATTATGATTCACATTTTATAAATAAAATAAAAGAATTGAGTTCCTGTTATAAACAGGAAATTTTAATAGAAGAATTTATAGAAGGATACGAAACGGAAACCCCTATTATCAACTATAGGGAGCCCTTAGGGTTTTTCCCGGTAGCAATTAATTTGGATAACAAACCATATATGGGCAAAAGAATTTTAAATTATAATAATCGTGCGGTTGATAACTATACTTTTATTGATTTTTCAAAAACGTTTCCTGAATTATCGGGTCAACTGATAAAGACCGCCTATAAAACTGTAAAACTATTGAGCATAACAGGGTTTGGCCGTGTAGACTTTCGTATTGATTCGAATGAAAAGTTCTACGTTACGGACATATCCACCAATCCACATTATACTTTAAAAAGTAGTTACAATTTTGTTTTTCAGCAATTAGGACTAAATTATGGAGACTTAATATCCTGCTTAATTGCATCGTCATTTTGAAATTGAAAGGAAAATTATGATAACTAATATTTTAAAAAGAGAGACTTGTGCTGATTGTTTAATTTGTTGCCATTATACTGACGACGATGTTTGGGATGCACCGGGTTTTACCAAAGAAGAATTTGAAGAAAATTCTTTAAATCAAAAATATGACCATTATTATAAAAATGGCTTATTTTATTTAAAGATGGAAAAAATAAATGACGAATATGTTTGCCCGCTTCTATCAGATGTCGGATGTAAATTACATTTAAAAAAGCCATTTAAATGTGCAATCTGGCCATTATATATTGTAAAAATTAATAATAAAATAGCGCTTGCGGTATCAAATGTCTGCCCGAATGTATTTGCCCTAAGTGATAAAAATATTATGCAAGGTATAAAAGATATTATGCCTGATATCAAAAATATGGCCCGAAATCATCCCGAATTAATAGAACAATATCGAGACAATTTCAGGATACTTACATATTTATAGATTTAGCCTAGGATTCGCTCCAAAATTCAAGTTCACCAAATAAGTACTTACGTCCATAGTATTTCCAACACTTCGAATGATTCATTTGAGGATTTTCCAATGCTGTATTATACCATAGAGAATCTTCCTCTGCTTGTGCAAACGACTCAATTAAACATTTTACATGTGCTTCCAGATATTTTTCTTGTCTGGCGGCACATTCTTTTTGCAAATTTGATAATGAGACAACAGAGTCTTTGTTTCCGCTTAAATATTGTATTGCTCCAAAATTAACTTCTACAAGATATTTATAGTAAAATTCCAGATTTTCAATTATACTTATTTCCTTATATAGTTTTTCAAGGATGTCCAAAGATTTTGAAAAATCACATGAAAGCCCGTAAAAAATAGCTAAATTTACTTGTATAATAACACCTGTTGAATCTTCTATAGTATAAGTATCAATGATCTGCTGTAATCTTTCCCTGGCCTCATCAGCAGTGATTTTATTGTTTAAAAAGAAAATTAAAACAGCATTATTGAGTGGCATTTCAAAACGTGGAAATTTCAAATATTTCAATTTTTGAGACAACGAAAGAATTTCCACAGCCTCATCGAGTACCAGTTCAAATTCGCCAGCCATAAGTGCTGTTGCCATGAAATTATTAAGTGACATATAATATTCAATTGGATCAAGCGGTAGACCGTCTTTTTCTTTAGGAGCAAAAAAACTCTTACTTTTTCTAGTCGAATTAAATGCCTGATTAGGAGGGTATAAACTAGATGCTTTTCGTCTTAATATATTTAGTTTATATGATGCATCTATGTCAAAACCAATTCGCTTTCCGATACTTTCCTGAAGCTTCTTTTCATACTTTTCAGCCTGTTCGCAATCGTTATTATGCACACATGCAATTATGTATGCCGAAATAATCCGCTCCCATACTTCAATTTCATTATTTATTGATGGCAAAGACAAAAAGGACTCAAGGCACTTAACTGCCTGTTCTCTGGAGGTAGTGTCTAACCATTTACTAAGTGTAATTGACATCAAATAATATTTTTCAGCAAGCAGTATTGGCGGAACAATATCCTCAATTGATTCTATTTCTGATAAACATTCATGAAATTCATCACTAAAAAATGAATTATAGGACTTTTCCATGGATAAAACATAATCTGTTAAGTAATACGGCAGTTCTAGTTGCTCTCGTAAATCCTCTGAACAGGAATTATTTACTCTCAATTGTTTGAGAAACTCTAATATACTTACTATATTTGCTTCATCATATTCGCCCGCATCTTTTAAGCTTTCTGCCCTCTCCTTGTAATTACTGGGATACAACACTTTTAAGCATTTCGCATAACCAGTATAATATTTTACTTTATTTTCTTTTGTTTCGTTTTTGTATGCCTCACGAATAAGCTCATGAATAAAAGAGGCTCCATTAACAGCGCCATTTACTAAACAGAAACTTTGAGCTGCTTCAATCAGATTCCTAATATAACCTTCATCCTTGTTTAAAACTTGTTCCAAATCATGGTAATAGAAAGAAGATCCAAATAACGAGGCGTATTTTAATGTTTCATTTATCATAACCCCTTTATCACTAATTTTACTTAAACGCTCTATTAATAAATGTCCAAGATTTTTATCTGAAATAATTTTCTTAATAGTGTTATCGACTTCTTTTTCATCATTAAGCAACAGTACAATATCTGCAGTCAATTGTAAATTTCCGCCTGTAACGGAATATAATGCTTCAATTAAACCCTCATTTAATGAAATATTTAACCCTAACTGTTTTAGGACAATTTTATAATTTTCCTTGCGAGTAACCTCCAATTCATACACCTGTTCACCGGCTAATTTAATAATTCCGTTCAACTCTTCATCACAATTAAGATAATCCGTGTTGACTGCTCCAACAAATTGCACACTTTTTAAAAAAGTATAGGCACTATCTTGTTGCTGAATCAGCGTATATAAAAAACTTAGCGATTTCGCATCCCAATATTGAAGGTCATCTATTAAAAAAATAATTTTTCTTTCGCTATTACAGAAATATTCTAACGGAAACAAAATATCCAATTCATCTTTATCAAAAATGAAATTATATAATTCTCTTTTCTTTTTATTTATAGCAGATAGCTCTGTAATGCAGGCTGACAAAAAATCATTTCCCAGTGGTGCCCAACTTCCTAATTCTTTTCCGGTATTTTCAATCCCTTCTTTTATAAGCTTTTTCTTAACACTGTCATTATCATTAAGATACATCGTATTTATAAACTTAAGAAAGGGATAATAATCTCTTGAACGTAAATAATAATCCCCTTCTAGTTTGTATACAAGAATCTCCTTTTCCGTTTGGGATTTAATACAGCTTAATAGAAAGGATTTTCCTGTACCGGAAGTTCCTTTTACAATAGTTAGTTTACTATTAGAACGTAAATTAATAGCTATACGTTCTAATATTGTATCTTGATTACTTATATATTTATACATTGAATCTCCTCGCTATGAGATTATTATTTCCCATCAACACTCAATAATCTGGTATTATCCTTTATTCACCTCCATCAAGTTTCTAGGATGTTTATGAACTAAAATATCCTTCTGCTTTTTATTCGACACATGTGTATAAATTTCGGTTGTGCTAATGGAACTATGTCCAAGCATTCTTTGTATGTATCTAATATCAACATCCTGTTCTAATAAAAGAGTAGCAAAAGAATGCCTGAACATATGTGGAGTAATATGTTGATCAATACCGGCAAGCTGTGCATAGCGATTGATCATAAAGCGAACAGATTGATCAGATAACCTATGTTGTAATCTGTTCACAAAAAAATATCCACAAACTTCAATATCCGTTTTGAAAGTTTCTTGATACAAAACTAGGGCGGAGATAACTTCTTGATTACCAAGCTGTATAATCCTTTCTTTAGCACCTTTTCCATAAATTAGAATGTTATTGCTTTCAAAGTCTATATCTGATGGTTTCAATGAGCATAATTCAGATATTCGCATTCCGGTAGCAAATAGTAATTCAATAACGGCTATATCTCTGATACAGCAGCGAAGCTGGTATTCTGATTCAGCGAGTTCTTTTTGTGCATAAAGTGTAGATAGGAATGTTTGAATAGAATGAAAAGGAATTGTTTTAGGAAGGAGTTTGGCTTCTCGAAAGCGGATATCCAACTTTGCAAAAGGATTTTTATTCAACAACTCTCTATATTCCATATGATGAAAAAAGGCTTTTAAGCTTGCAATTTTACGCCTCACAGTTTTAGGCTTATATTGCTTATGCAAGTTGGTAATAAAATCATCCACTACACTTTTGGCAAAACAGTCAGACAGGTCAGTGCAAAAATCTTCAAATTGCCTCAGATCAATCTTATAAGCTTTTAAGGTTTTGGAATCTAAGCGTTTCCGATACTCACAGTATTCGATATATTCCGCAATATAATTATTCAAAGCATTCATAAACAGGCACTCTCCTTAGTTTTTTAAACAATTATGAGCGCCTGTTTATAAATTGTCTATTGGGTATCCTTCGGAAAGAATTTGTCCAACATCTCCAAACAATCTCTTGAGGTGTATCCCCACAGGATAGAACTAAGTGCCTGAACTGCCTCTGGGCGTTTCCGATAGTAGGTTCTATGGGAGATGTTCGCAATATGCGGCCGCAGGCTCTCAATTATCTCATCCGTATTCTGGAGCTGCTGAGGAGACAAATAGCTGTAATAGAGTATCCAGTAATATTGTTCCCCATGCTTATGCTTGCTTCGCAGGATGTCTACTGCAGAATTTAAGAGCGTCAGCATTTTGTTACTGCGCTCAATGCTCTTGGCATAGTTTTCAAGGCTTGTACCGCCGATGTCAGCTCCCGCGAGATAGATGGAGTCCAGAAATTCCTCAATGCTGTTTCCATATTCGATTTCAAAGGTGTTGCGTACCTGCTGGACGGCAAGTTCAAGGTTCCAGACAGCATCCCGGTAGTTTTTCAGTAGCTTCCAGGTATCGTGAAACAGGGGATTTTCCTGCTCGGAGGGAATGTTTTTGTTTGGTCTTGTGTTTGCCATAGGATTTACCTTCTTTCTTCATTTTTGTGTCAGTCTGGTTAATGGGTGCGTGATAATTGCTGTCTTCCTGCGGAATGACTGGTGTAAGCGTCAGTTCAAGCCGATAGTGCATCCCTTCCGAAATCCAACTTAATTTTTAAAAAAAAGTGTCTTGACAAATGGGTTCACTTTAGGGAAATCATATTCCTTTACTTTTTCGGAGATTACACACAACAGGAAATCGGGGAAATGTACGGACGCTGCCGGAGTACGACCGGGTATCAAATCCGCAGGACGCTAAAACTCTTGCAAAGGAAAATACGAGGTACATAAATCTGGTTTCATTCCTGCTCTTGGAACTACATCTTTCCACAGCGTTCCCAAATCATCCTTATAAACAGGCCTATCCCATGAATCCATACCTATAAATTTCAAATACAATACTTTGGAATCACACATACATATCTCCTTCCGTTTTTTTTTGCATAAAAATAAGGACATCCCTTGTTTCTTTATGAAATGTCCCGGATATGCTTTTAGTAATATTCAAAAATCTTCTTCTTTTAAGTGCTCTTTATAGCCCGAATGCATAACCTCTGCCGTCCTGCTACCATGGTGCTTAATTATATTGCCATCTGAATCCATGAATATAAATTCAGATTCCTCCTCCAAATCAGTTCGGCTTTGAATCGCAGCCGTCTGATTTGATTGCTCTTTTCTCTTCTTTTTGGATTCCCGAAATCTGCAAAATCTTTTCCACCACCTTCCTTTGCCTATCTTCATAGATTGTCTGACCTCCTTTCATTTTAGCGGTTTCCAATGACGCTATAAAGCTCTCTCAATTTCTTCTCCTACTCCATTTTGGGCGAAAAATAAGGGCATTCCATCCAAAATAGAAACAGAATGCCCGAATATCCTTTATCACTATTCAATATTCTTCTTTTTTATATGTATTCTCCTATTCACCCCAATATTCCAAAGTCTCTTTACTGGTAGTGACGATTCCAAACAGCGTCCTTGCAAAATCTTCCCTTTCATCATACATCTCCATAACATATACCTTATCGCCTTCGATATAGTACAAAAAATAGTTTTTATGGGAATATATGACAAAATAATGTTCAAACTCCGATCCGACATCATATATGGTTTTTATCGGTATCCCGGTATTCGAGAACGTAAGGCGGACTTCAAATCCATCAATAACCTGCAAAAAATGTTTTATCCCCACGTTTTCGCCGCACATTTCAACCAGTTTCGATTTCAATGCCGCCAATTTTTCCTGAACAACCGGAGAATAAATAATTTCATACATTTTTACACACCCAGATTCTTTCTTAGCTGCCCTGAACGAATACCGCCTTCCTCCCGCATACGTTTTTCAGACTCTGTCAAATCAGACTTTATCTTCTGCCATGCGGCATCTTTCTTCCTATGCCTTGAATATTCCATTACATTATCAACATACACTTCTACCATCCGGTATTCATCCTTTGATAAAGTATCTATTTTTTTAGTCAGTTCCTCTGTAATCATAACAATTCCTCCTTGCCCGGATAACCGTACCCAACACAAAAATTTTCTGCTGATTATATTATAACAAAAAATCTGGCTTTTTACAGTTCTTTTTTCTTCCACCCAAATCTTATAAACGCATCAGAATAACAATAGATTTCCCCACCATTACCACAAATACTTTACAATGTCCTTTGGTAACATTCTATCCATTTCATTCGCCTATCGCAGATTTTGTAAAATGAAATTTCAGCTTTGGATCTAAAAACATTACCATTTTATTACCACTTTAGAATCACAAAGTCCGCAAACCATTAGTTTTACAATGATAAGGAAGTATTCACAACAACTTATCATCAACGCTGACAAACAGGGTGCAAGTAAAAACCGAGAGAAAATCAAAATATTACGATTTTCTCTCGGTTTTGTTCTAACAACAACTGGTTTACATTCCCATTATTTTCTTGAAATTTTCGTAAGCTGTATCGTCCTTTAAAATCTCAACCATTTCTGGAGTAACAACTTTTTCAAATGCTTTCAATGAATCTGGCTCTGTGACTTTTGATAAAATAAAATTTTTTAGCATAAGTGTTAAAGGCTCACCTATTGCAGATTTATAATTAAAACCTATAAGCTGCATTGTTTTTAAAGTATCAACACTTATCAATTCTTTAATCTGCTCATAAGATTCTACTTGTGATTTTACCGCCTCTACTGCTTCTTCACCAACTAACTCTGCTGAAGACATTTGAGATTTTTTGATAATTTCTAATATCCTCGATACTGTATTATGTAAATGCTGAATATCCTCATCACTAATAACAACTTTTTCTAATTCAGATTTATAAGCCTGTGCAATTCGTACAGCTTCTTCGCGTTCATTAAGCAATTCGCTAATTATTTCATCATATGTATTGCGAATTTTTTCAACATTTTTTTCCTCTTTAATCGCCCTAATTTTACTTGATACTGCTGTAGCAGTACCTTTAACAGCTAATTCTGCTAATGCAGTTCCAAGTCCCAAAAGTTCCGTTGTATATATTTCATTCATTGTTTATCCCTCCCTAATTTTTGTGTCAAATTATATCACTTAATACAATCCAAGAAATGTCGCTTTCATTAACTGAATACCCTGTGTTAAAGGAAAAATGCTGATAATCTTCTGCATAGCAGAAGGTATGACTTCAAAAGGAAGTGTTGCCCCCGAAAAAATAAGCATAGGAAAATACAGGATACAGGCAATCACGCTTGCACTTTTCGTATTTTTAGCAATTCCCCCTACTAACAGACCAATGTTTAACGTTGATACCATAGTTAAAAGCCAACTTCCCAAAAACAAGAGAAAAGAACCATAAGAATAAGTGCATAACCATCATTTCTACTGGCTATACACTTATTATACGAGGTATCAGAAAATGGATTTATTGGAAGTTATGGAGCAAAGACATTCTGTCCGTTCTTATACTGACAGAAAAATAGAAGATGAAGTGAAGGAAAAACTGAATCAGAAAATCAGGGAATGCAACGAGGAAAGCGGTCTGCATATGCAGCTTGTTTGTAATGAGCCGAGGGCATTTGATGGTTTTATGGCACACTACGGAAAATTTTCCGGTGTTATGAATTATATTGCTATGGTTGGACCAAAAGGAAAGGATTTGGAAGAAAAAGTTGGCTATTACGGAGAAAAACTGGTATTGTATGCTCAGCAGCTTGGGCTGAATACCTGCTGGGTAGCTTTGACCTATCAAAAAGTAAAGGGTGCATTTCAGGTGAAATCGGGAGAAAAGCTTTCGCTTGTGATTGCAATCGGTTATGGAAGTACGAATGGAACAGCGCATCATTCCAAAGCGGAGGGAGAAGTAAGCAAGGTGAACGGAAGCGCACCGGAATGGTTTAAAAAGGGGATAGAGGCATCACTTCTTGCTCCCACAGCTATGAATCAGCAAAAGTTCAAATTTATTTTAAACGGGAAGAAGGTATCTGCCGTGTGCCGAAATGGATTTTATACCAAAATTGATTTGGGGATTGCGAAATATCATTTTGAGATTGGAGCCGGAAAAGAAAATTTTACATGGAGTGATAGAAACGATGTTGTATAAGTTTTTGATTTGTTTTATTGCGGGTATAGGAGCCGGTCTTGGAACCGGATTTGCCGGAATGAGTGCGGCTGCGGTAATCAGCCCTATGTTGATAACGTTTCTCCATATGGAGGCTTATGATGCTGTCGGTATTGCGCTCGCAAGTGATGTGCTTGCCAGTGCGGTCAGTGCCTATACATATGGTAAAAATAAGAATCTGGATGTGAAGAACGGACTCATCATGATGGTCAATGTATTGCTTTTTACGTTGGCTGGAAGCTGGGTTTCAAGTAAAGTGCCTAATTCTGCAATGGGAAATTTCTCTGTCTTTATGACGTTATTGCTTGGTATTAAATTTATAGTGAAACCTGTAATGACTACGAAGGAAAGTATGCAGAATGTCAGCCGCAGGAAAAAAATCATACAATCTGTTCTTTGCGGAATGGTGATTGGATTTATCTGTGGCTTTGTCGGAGCGGGCGGCGGTATGATGGTGTTGTTGATTTTGGTTACGGTATTGGGATATGAACTAAAGACCGCAGTGGGAACCAGCGTCTTTATTATGGCATTTACGGCTTTTACAGGTTCGGTTAGCCACTTTGTAATAGGTGGTGCTCCAGATTTATTGATTCTTGTCTTTTGCGTGATTTCTACGTTGCTTTGGGCAAGAATTGCGGCGAGATTTGCAAATAAGGCAAGTGCGATTACTCTAAATCGTGCAACAGGGGCTGTTCTTGTTATTTTGGCAAGCGTTATACTGGCAGTGAATTATGCTTTTTAAATATCATAGAATAAAAATGCATTAGCTGTCGTTGATGAGGTGATTTATCTGTCAGCGACAGCTATATCTTTCATTTTGAGAACTCTTTTTTCATAGAACCTTTGTCACATCGGTTACCCCACGAATCGATAAGAATGTCGTCTTTGTATACACATATAATCTCGCAATTATTTGGACATTTTCCACAGTTGATTTCCTGTGTTTTAAATACCATGTCTTTTACAGAAAAATCAAATTTTTTTCGGGTATCGCTTTTTTGGGCTAGTAATGCAACGCCAAATGCACCCATTAGATGTCCGTTTTGGTCCACAATAATGTCACATCCCAGAGCTTTTTTAAAAGCTTCTACAACACCGATATTTTTGCTTACGCCACCCTGAAACACAACGGGAGATATGATTTTCTTGCCTTTTCCTACATTGTTTAAATAATTATCTGCAACAGCCTGACATAATCCGGCAATGATGTCTTCTTTTGCGTGTCCCATCTGAATTTTATGAACCAGATCAGATTCGGCAAAAACCGTACATCTAGCAGCAATCGGTGTTGGATGATGGGATAAAAGTGCAATTTTGCCAAAGTCCTCTACTTCCACGCCAAGGCGTTTTGACTGGCTGGATAAAAATGCACCAGTGCCTGCGGCACATAAATGTTAACTTCCTGATTTTTTCTCACTCAAAATCGCATTATTCTCTATAAAACTCAGGTTTTGGCTTTTCTCCTGG
>ERZ808024.850-NODE-850-length-10957-cov-3.045956_pt1 | contig 10957 bp, 10 predicted proteins | sample MGYA00380181_ERZ808024 | MGnify/ENA primary metagenome ERZ808024 (study PRJEB31490, sample SAMN06133413) | mouse gut metagenome | isolation source: Z2_1 | host: mice | place: China: Chengdu | collected 2015-05 ...
TCAGACAGTGTATATTTTCGTTTCAACGCCAAATTCAGGGATTTAAGGACTTCTAAATCTCTGCAAAGTCAAAATATTACAGACGATTTCTCATTGCTTTTCGCCCCTCTTCCTTGGCTGATTTTCTCGTTTCTTTATCTAAATAACATCGATTTCGAAGGGTTGGAATTTTAGAGGTTGGTAATCACTGGGCAAGAATCCATAGAAAAAATGATTAAGATTCTTGAAAATTTGACGATATTATGTTAGAGTAAATTGTTATTGATGGTTGTGATACCATTCCTCAAAAGTATAGGAAATGAAGTGCTTTTTATGATTCAGGTATTGGAGAATCACGTACAATGAGAATGGCGAACAAGCAAGGAGAGCAGAAGACGATGAAGAAGGCGCAGAAAGAACAGGCAGAAAAGATTATCCAATTGTTAGGCAATGTTCATAGTGGAATCAAGAGGGCCGTTGAGAACGGACAACAGGACAGTGCAAGGGAGTTATTGTCTCAGTGTCAGGAAAGCGCCATTGAATTGGGGGAAACGATTGAGGCTATCGAGGGAGAAGGCTTTATCACTGTGTCATTTCTAGAAAATTATTGTGAAGTGGTCTATCAGGCATATACTCTCATTGGCCAGATGTCAGGTGCCAATGCCGGAAGGATTTATAAAAACCTGAAAAAAGCATTGATACAAGTGGAAAACAGTGTAAAAAATGATATTCAGATCCGAACAGAAGCAGTATTTCTTCCTTACAAAGCGTCTATGTGGGATTCTCTCGAAAGCATATGGAAAGCGGCAGATGAAGATCCAGACTGTGACGCTTATGTAATTCCGATTCCTTATTATGATAAGAATCCAGATGGAAGCTTTAAGGAGATGCATTACGAAGGGGATCAATATCCGAAGTATGTGCCGGTGACATGGTATGAAGATTATGATTTTGTAGAACACCAGCCAGATATGATATATATCCATAATCCATATGATGAATGTAACTATGTCACAAGTGTACATCCTTTTTTTTATTCGAAGAATTTAAAGCAGTTTACAGAAAAGTTAGTATATATACCTTATTTTATATTAGAAGAGATAGATCCGGATGATAAAGAGGCAGTGAAAAAGATGGCCCATTTTTGTACGGTTCCGGGGGTGATCTATGCCGACCAAGTGATTGTACAGTCGGAATCTATGCGGCGGATATATATTGAGGTGATGACGGAGTTCTCGGCAAAAGGTTCGGAAATCAATATAGCGGCGAATCGCAAATACTGGGAAGGAAAGATTCAGGGGTCTGGGTCACCAAAAGTAAAGAAGGTTATGAGTACCAAGAAAGAAGGCTTGGAGATTCCGGAAGAATGGTTGAAGGTGATTCGCAAAGAGGATGGAAGCTGGAAAAAAATCATTTTTTATAACACAAGTGTGACAGCGCTATTGCAACATGGAGAAAAGATGTTGGCAAAGATACAGAACGTATTTGAGGTGTTTGCAGAGAATTCGAACGAAATAGCGTTGTTATGGCGGCCACATCCACTGATTAAGGCTACGATTGAGAGTATGCGACCGGAATTATGGGCGGCGTATGAAAAACTTGTGCAGCGATATCGTGAGGCAGGGATAGGTATCTATGATGACACGGCAGATATGGATCTGGCGATTGTATTGAGTGATGCTTATTATGGAGACAGGAGTAGTATTGTACCGTTATATCAGAAAATAGGAAAGCCTGCGATGATACAAATGGTAGATATGCCGTAAGATTAAGAGGGCATTTGCTTTGGATGAATTGGGCTCATGAAAATGATAAGAGGATGAACGATGTATAAGGACTTATGTGTATATTCTGGATTTACAAATGACGAGAAATACATTTGGTATATCGGATTAAATAACCAAATTATGCAAATAGATATACAGACAGGTAAGGGAATTTGCTTAGGAATCATTCCTGGTATGTATGGAAGGGAATATGCGTATAGAACATTAGTTTATTTGAATAATGTAATTTATCTAATTCCTTATTATGCAGACAAATTGTGTACTTATGATTTGACAACGCGAAAATTTGAATTTATAGAATTTCCCAGCGGAATATTTGCGTCTTCCGAGGCGAATAAGAAACTTTTTGGATGCATCGTACATGAAGATGATTTAGTGCTCTATGGGATAAATCCTGTTGTGATATTGTTTAATATAAAAACTTACAAATTCAGAAGTTTTTATATTAACATGGAGGAAGCAAAAAGATATGGCGTTGAAAATATTAACTTTTGGAGAGATGGATTTGCGGTAAACGATTTATTAGTGATACCGTTGGATTATTCCAATTGTTTTTTTGAAATTAATTTGCAGAAAAATCAAGCAAGATTAATGATGCTTGGAGATAAGTACATAAAAACGCCTTTCCAATTGATTAAAAAGTCGGAACGATATATTTGCAGAATGATATCGGATGAAGAATGGAATGTACAGATATTTATAATAGATAAAGAATGTCAGGAGAAACAAACGGAATTATGTCGATTCTATGTGGAACATGATGGGATTCCTCAGAAAGAACAGGTGCCTTTTTTGTGGGGAGAAATTATAAAAGATAAATTGGTTTTACTTCCAGCATATCAGGAGAAAACCTATGTAATCGAACTACAAACAGGAAAAGTAAGCTGTTTTGCGGGACAAACCATTCAAAATAATGTGAAATCGAAAAAAGCCAATCCGCCAATCAGAAATTATTTTGCGGGAGTATGTGTGAATGAAAATACATTAGTTACAATACATGAGGAATATAAAAAATTAGTATTAATTTTCGGAGAGGATCCGCAGCAAGAGAAAAGCATCGATTTAACATTCGATGATTTTTCTTCGCTAGATTATCACAAAATAGTGTTTGAAGAAATTCTGAAAACGACGAATCGCGTATATGAGCAAGAAAGTTTTTCTTTAGTAGACTATTTGAAGTGTATAGAAAATAACTGAAAATATTTCGGGAAGAGCGCCAAGACTTGAGCGAAAACAATGATGAGGTATGGATAAAATATGATAAATCTCAACGATTTTGTTTGCAAATATATAACAGGACGTTCTGAGAGTTTAATCTCAGAAGACATAAAAAATCATTTTACTGATTTACAAGAGAGTATAGAGGGAAAATCGGTTTTGGTTATAGGGGGAGCAGGGAGTATTGGCAGTTCTTTTATTAAAGCATTATTGCATTTTCAACCCCGAAAATTGGTGGTCGTGGATATCAATGAAAATGGACTGGCAGAATTGACAAGAGAATTAAGAAGTTCAAAAAAATGGAATCTTCCTCAAGAGTATACGACATACCCGATTGATTATTCATCTGCGATTTTTGAGAAAATGTTTCGCAAAAGCAGAGGCTTTCAAATAGTGGCTAATTTTTCAGCACATAAACATGTAAGAAGCGAGAAGGATATCTATTCGATAGAGGCTTTGTTAAGAAATAATGTATTGAACACCAAAAAATTTTTGGAATTATTGGCAGAGATGCCGCCAGATGTGTATTTTTGTGTGTCAACAGATAAGGCAGCAAATCCGGCAAATATTATGGGGGCGAGCAAACGAATCATGGAAGACATGATTTTTTCATATTCTGATAAATTTCCGGTTAAGACTGCGCGCTTCGCCAATGTAGCCTTCTCGAATGGCTCCTTATTGGAAGGTTTTTTAAAGAGAATGGAGAAAAAACAACCAATCAGTGCGCCTTCTGATATTAAAAGATATTTTGTGTCGTTGGAAGAAAGCGGTCAGCTTTGTTTAGTTGCTTGTATGTTGGGAAATAATAGGGAAATTGTTTACCCGAAACTGGCGAGTGAACAGATGATTTCCTTTGATGTCATAGCTGAGAATTTAATTAGAGAGAGCGGGTTTGATCTTTTATATTGCAAAAGCGAAAAAGAAGCCATCGATAGCACGGAAAAAATAGAAAAATTCAATCAATATCCAGTTTATTTTTCTGTATCTGACACATCAGGAGAGAAAAAATATGAAGAGTTTTATACAGAAGATGAATGGATAGATGAAATGAGATATTTAAGGTTAGGGGTGATTGGTAATAAAAAAGCGCCCGAGAAAGCAAGAATAGACGAGCTGTGTCAGATGTTGGAAAAAGCGTTTCTCAAATTAGATCTATCAAAAGAGGAAGTTGTTGCCCTTTTGAAAAAATATTTAACTAATTTTGAACACATTGAAACAGGGAAATCATTAGAACAAAAAATGTGAGATGGGAGAAAAAATGATACCATTATCTGTCCCTAATTTTATAGGTCGAGAATTAGATTATGTGACAAACGCAATAAAAACAGAATGGGTTTCTACCGGTGGTTCCTATATTGATTTGTTTGAGAAAAAAATAGCAGAATATGTTGGGACAATAGGAGCGGTATCTTGCCAGAATGGAACAGCAGGGATTCATATGGCATTAATGTTAATGGGAGTAACGAGAGAACAATTCGTGATAGTACCGACATTGACCTTTATTGCAGCAGTGAACCCTGTACGATATCTGGGGGCAGAGCCGATTTTTTTGGATTGTGATGATTCTCTTTGTTTAGACCCATCCAAATTAGAAAAGTTTTGTAAAGAAGAATGTAAAGTGGAGAATGACAAATTGATCCATAAAGCGTCCCAAAAGGAAATTCCATGTATGGTGGTGGTGCATGTATTTGGAAATATGGCTGATATGGAATCGATTATGGATATCGCGTCAACCTATCATTTAAAGGTGGTGGAAGATGCGACAGAAGCATTAGGGACTTATTATACGCAGGGAAAGTATCAGGGGAAATTTGCAGGTACGATTGGCGATATTGGGATCTATTCATTTAATGGAAATAAAATTATTACTACCGGTGGCGGCGGAATGCTGGTATCAGATGAAAAAGAAATTTTAAAAAAAGCAAAACATATGACAACGCAGGCCAAGAGCGATGAGCTATATTATGAACATGACGAAGTGGGATATAATTATAGAATGACAAATATTCAAGCGGCATTAGGCGTGGCCCAGTTGGAGAATTTGGAAAGATTTATTCAGATAAAACGAGATAATTTCAATTATTATAGAAAACAAATGGCAGATAACAAAAATTATGAATTCTTGTTATTTTCAGATAAAGTGAGAGCAAATTGTTGGTTTTATTCCTTGTATTTAAAGGATATCACGAATGATAACAGAGATCGATTTATTCAATATTTATTGGAAAAGGGGATTCAAGTAAGGCCAATATGGGGACTGATCCATGAGCAAAAACCATACTTGAATTCTCTTGAGTATCAAATAGAAACGGCGTCAGAATATAGAAAAAGAATCATAAATATACCATGTAGTACAAAGCTTACCGAGAAAGAGATTGATATAATTATGCATGTGATAAATGAATATAGGGGAGGATGAAAAATGAAAGCTTTTGACGAAAATTGGGAGAAGATACATGCGACAAGAGAATGGGGGAAATATCCGGCTGAGCATGTAATTCGATTTGTGGCAAGAAATTTTTATGATAAAGACAGAAAAAAAGTAAAGATTTTAGATTTTGGCTGTGGCGGTGGGGCGCACACATGGTTTTTGGCAAGAGAAGGATTTGACACATATGCGTTTGACGGCTCTGCTTCCGCAATAAAAAGAGCAGAAGAAAAACTGAGAAAAGAGGGTTTGGCTGCGGATTTAAGGGTATTAGATGGAACAGAAATCGATTATCCAGATGATTTTTTTGATGGAATTATTGATAATGTAGCAATATATGCGAATCGATATGAAGCGATTCAATGGATGTATAAAAACTGTTACAGAATTTTAAAATCTGGCGGAAAAATATTTACCAGTTGCATTACGCCAAAGACCGATGGTTATGGAACGGGTGAGAAGATTGACGATGATACCTTTCACAATGAATTGGCGGGAGTGGTAAAAGGTCAAGGAGTGATCCATTATTTTACAGAAAAGGAACTGAAGAATTGTTTAGAAACAATAGGTTTTATAAATATCGGGATCGATGAGCTGTTTTACACGGATAATGGAATAAAAGTAGATATGCTGATTGCTAAAGCAGAAAAAAGATGAGGAATCGAACAATAAACAGATAAGGCGTGGATGATATGGGAGTGCTCATTATTGCAGAGGTAGGTATCAATCATAATGGCGATTTGACGATTGCGAAAGAGATGGTTCATGAAGCAAAGATGGCAGGGGCAGATATTGTGAAATTTCAGACGTTTGTACCGGAACAAGAGTTATCTCAATATACGCCATTGACGGACTATCAACGAAAGAATACCAGAGATCAGGATTTTCAATATCAGATAGACATGATAAAAAAGTACGAATTAAGTACAGATGAATTTCGACAAATTAAAGAATATTGTGAAAAAGAAAAGATTATGTTTTTGTCGACAGCATCCGAATTAGTAAGTATCGAGACGCTGAATCGTATGAATCCGCAATTGTGGAAAGTACCGTCGAATGAAATTACAGATTATCCCTATTTAAAGCGTATTGGTCAGTTTCATAAGCCAGTAATTATGTCGACAGGAATTAGCACCTTGGAAGAAATCGGCGCCGCTATGAAAGTTTTGAAAGAGAATGGAGCGGGAAAAATAACCTTACTTCATTGCACATCCGAATATCCTGCGCCATATGAGGAAGTCAACTTGCAGGCGATGCAGACATTGAAAAACGAATTTGGATGCGAAGTAGGATATTCCGATCACACACCAGGAATAGAAATATCGTTGGCGGCAGTTGCGCTAGGAGCTACCGTGATTGAAAAGCATTTTACCTTAGATAAAAATATGAGCGGTCCGGATCACAAGGCAAGTATTGATATCAGTGAACTGAGGCAATTGGTAAAGTCGATACGAAATATAGAAAGCGCTTTGGGAGATGGGATTAAGAGAGTGACCGTATCGGAAGCAAAGAATAAAGAGATTATGAGAAAAAGTATTGTCGCACGGCGAAACATTAGCAAAGGAGAGATTTTATCCGAGAAGAATATAACGACAAAGCGTCCTGGCAATGGGATTTCTCCGATGAATTGGGAAAAAATATTGGGAAGTGTGGCAAGCAGAGATTACAAAGAGGATGAAATGATATGCGAAGTATAGCAATAATTACATCTACCCGAGCAGAATATGGACTCTTGAAACCTTTGATGGAACAGTTGCATCAAGATAAAGAGATAGAACTAAGGATTGTAGTGACAGGGATGCATCTCTCCCATGCTTTTGGAAATACGATCGACGAGATACATGCAGATGGATTTTTGATCGATGAATGCATTGAAATTTTGTTTGATGGAGATACCCCAAGTGCGATATCTAAAACTATGGGAATGGCAATTTTTGAATTTGCCAATTATTTTAACAGAAAAAAGCCAGACGCCGTTTTAGTATTGGGAGATCGCTATGAAATTTTTGCAGTATGCATGAGCGCTATGAATTTTAAAATACCCATTATACATCTTTGTGGCGGAGAGGTGACAGAAGGCGCTATGGATGATGCGATCCGTCATGCGATTACCAAAATGAGTTTTTTACATTTTACAATAGCAGATGAGTACAAAAAAAGAGTGATTCAATTAGGAGAAAATCCCGACAGGGTTTATAACTTTGGTTCTTTAGGAAACGAGAATATTGCCAGAATACAATTGTTAAGTAAGGCTGAACTAGAAAGGGCGATCCATTTTCCTTTAGAACATCCGTATTCCGTAGTAACTTTTCATCCGGCTACGCGAAGTGAGCAATTATGTGAAGAACAGTTTGAAATTTTGCAAAATGCGTTAGTGCGTTTGGCAAATATGAATTATATTATAACAAAAGCAAATGCGGATGCAGGAGGCAAACATATTAATAGGAGGATCGATATGTTTGCCTCGCAATATCCCGACAGAATTTATGCATGTGAATCTTTAGGAATGATAAAATATTTAAGCGCAGTTAAATATAGCGAAATGGTTATTGGAAATTCCTCGAGTGGCATTGTAGAGGCGCCGGCATTTGGCGTTCCCACAATTAATATAGGAAATCGCCAAAAGGGGAGAATAGAGGCAGATTCGGTTATTACTTGCAGCGTGAATGAAGAAGAAATTTTAGATTCTATGATGAAAGCCACAAAGGAAGCGTTTCGATCAAAGATCCGGACAATGAAAAATCCATATTATAAGGAAGATACTTCAAAAAATATGGCAGCTGTGATACATGATTATTTATGTAACGATAAGATGAAAATAGAAAAAGAATTTTATGATGTAAAATTTCTGAATGGATAATAGAACATTATTTGAATTTCGTAAAGGATATAGGAAAGATGATTGTAGAAAAGAAAGCGATACAAAAAGATAATTACTACAATAAATTGGCCTATTATGATAGCGCGAGACAAGGACTGGAAGCAATACTTGGAAAGCTAAAAGAAGAGGATTTTATCCTTTACTTGCCCGCATATATTGGCTGGTCATCAAGAGAAGGAAGCGGCATCTATGATCCCGTATTTTCTAGTAAAATTCAACATGTCTTTTATGCTTTAGATAGACAGCTCAATATCCAGTTGGCGGATTTAGAAGAGCTGTTGAAGAAGGATAAGAGAAAAAAGGCGTTTTTGCTAGTAGATTACTTCGGGTTTATTGATAAAAATTACAATCAAATAATAGAACGATTAAAAGAATATGAGGTGCTGATTATCGAAGATGCTGCTCATGCCTTTTTTACTGATTATGTAGATCATAATTGTGGAAAAAGAACGGATATTGTATTGTATTCTTTACATAAAATGTTTCCATTCGCAAAAGGAGGTATGATAAAAATAAATAATAAATATTGGAATAAAATTGCCTCTTTTGAAGGAAAATGCCCTATAAATCCATTCGAATATAAGCTGGATGAGATTGCTGATTGCAGAAAAAGAAATGCCATGGCAATTCAAAAAAAGTTGAGCCATAATCCATGCTTTACATTCATTCGTCCTATCGATCAATATTTGAATTGTACCCCACAGTCGGTTCCGATTATGATAAAGAACTATGATAAATCCAATTTATATTTTAGAATGAATGAATTAGGCTATGGTGTAGTTAGCCTATATCATACCATGATAGAACCGGTCAGAAAGAACTTTCCACAGGCGATAGAAATCGGAAATTGCATGTTGAATTTACCGGTTCATCAAGATATAGGTATCGATGAGATTGGAAAAATGTGTGAAGCATTAGAACAGCTCTGTTCTGACAATTCCCAATCTGTTAAATAAGAATTATGGGAGGAAAGTGGCAATGATGGATTATACGAAAAAGATAATCTTATATGGGTTATCTATGTTCAAAGATAATGTTATAGAAATGTTAAGTGAAAAATACGGTTCTTTTGAGAACGCTAAGGAACACATTCTCTTTTTTACGGATTCCAATGAAAAATATTGGGGAGATGTATACCGTGGAATAGATATTAAAGAGCCCTCCGAAATTTTTCATTATCCGGACGCCGTTATTTGCATTTTATCTTATAAATTTGATGCCATAGCCCAAAACTTAAGAGAAAAAGGAATAGAAAATGATATTTATATGTCGCCTTTTTTGGTATATCGAACCTATTATAATTTGGCTTATGGAAAAGAGTATATCGAAAAGCATGAGTCTGAACTTTATCAGTTATATGAAAAAAAGTGATGCTTATACGATGGATTTATTAAAACATATTATAGAGGAAAGAAGAAGCGGAAAAGAAGAATTTCAAAAGGTAGAATGGTTTCGCGGTTTGTCAGAGGTGAATGAATATTTTTACGATGACAGTTTGAATTCGGGAGGCGATAAAACCTGGATTGATGTGGGAGCGTATACGGGTGATACCATAGAATTGGCATATGATCGTTTTAAAGATTCGATAAAAAAATATTATGCATTGGAACCGAACGAAAAAATAGTAGCTGAGCTTAACAATACAATAAATAAATTGAACATTCACGATAAAACCGAAATACTAGAATATGGACTGGGAAATAGAGAACAGATACTGTGCTTTGAAGAAAAAGGAGCGCTTTCTAGCATTAATTTAGCGGGGGGGGGCAAAAAGATAAAAATAAAGCAATGGGATCAATAGGGGCTGGATATCATAGGTACTCCCTATGTAAAGATGGATATAGAAGGAGCAGAGATGTCAGCATTGGAAGGCATGAGAAATTTTATCATAGAAAAAAGGCCGTATCTGGCAATTTGTTTATACCACAGAATCGAGGATATCTTAGAAGTGCCAGCTTATATTTACAGTCTTGATAGAAACTACAAATTTTATTTGAGGGCAGGTATGCATACCGAATGTTATGCCATACCTGTTTGATGCTGAAAATAAGAAGTTTTGCAGAAGGCAGAGGTACCGTACATAATGGGTGAATTTTGTATTTTAGATGTTGAAGAAGAAAAGGACTATTCCATTTGGAATTCTGTTATAAAACAATATTTTAAAAACGAGCCGATGTTAAAAGCGGATTATTATAAGCTTTTTTCAGATTCCGATAATCGGGGAATGGCGGCCTTTTATCGTGATAATCAAGATATTATTATTTATCCGTTTATGAAAAGAGGAATACCAGATTTTCAACAGTACTTTGATATTATCTCGGCCTATGGATATGGAGGCCCCTATGCATCTTCAGGAATCCAACCCTATCATTGGAAAGATTTTTGGTTCATGTTTGATGCGTGGTGTCATGAGCACATGATTGTCTCCGAAGTTATAAAATTTGGTTTATTTGGGAATGATGCTTGTCATTATCCAGGAAAAATCAGGGTGGTCATGAATAATGTTGTCAGAACATTGGAGATAAGCATTCCCGATTTATATAGAGATTACGAACATAAAGTAAGAAAAAATGTAAAACGTGCAGAAAAATATCAATTGTCATTTGTATTGGCTCATACAAAAGACCGTATAGATGATTTTTTGAAAATATATTATGGAACAAT
>ERZ808024.854-NODE-854-length-10932-cov-10.402856_pt1 | contig 10932 bp, 10 predicted proteins | sample MGYA00380181_ERZ808024 | MGnify/ENA primary metagenome ERZ808024 (study PRJEB31490, sample SAMN06133413) | mouse gut metagenome | isolation source: Z2_1 | host: mice | place: China: Chengdu | collected 2015-05 ...
TTGCGACATCCTTTCTAATAACTATTTTACATAATTATTAGGAGTTTACTCACAACTATACAATGTAAATGAATTACCATGCATAATGCTAAGAAAATACTATTACTAATAATTTCAACATACACCCTATAATTAAAATAGCAGATTGCAAAGCCCTATTCAAAGCTTTGCAATCTGCCAATGATACTTAGCAAGGATTCTTTCCCTCAGTCTCTTGCAAACAATAACTATTTAATCAAACTTTATTATTTCCTGTAAGAAGTATATTAAAATGAAGGTCATCCTTCAATTGTTCCTGACTTCCACTTGAAATAATTTTCCCATTTTCCATAACAAAAATGTATGGATCAAATTCCAATAAATTTGACACTCTGTGCGTTAAGAAAATAAAGATTTTCTCTTTTGAAATATTTTTCTACCTGTTATAAACAAATTAAAACTTTCCTACCAACCTACAATTTAACTTTCCGATCAAAAACATCAAACAAATTTTCATCATGAGTAATAATTAAAATGATTTTTTTCTGCTTGATTTTACAAATAGTATCTTTTAACCATTCAATCCTTTCGACATCCAAATTAGAAGAGGGTTCATCAAGAATTATTACATCTTTATCACTTATTAAATTCTTTAAGATTACTATTAACTGTTTATCTCCACCAGATAGTTCCTCCATTCGTTTTTCCCAACTCTTACCTAAGAAATTAGTAATGCTTTCCGGGAACACAATTCCTCTTTTTCCTAATAACTGAATAATTTCATCCGGTTTATCATACCTTCCCACCTCATTGAAAATCTCAAATATATATCTGTTTGCATACCTTATTTTCTGCGGAATATATGATATAAGCTCATTTCTCATTGCAACCGTATCCACTTCTGTTATTGTATATGTATCATTAAATACTATGCTTTGATTCTCTGAACCATTTTTTATTGAACCAATGATAAGCTTTGATAGCGTTGTTTTTCCGGAACCATTAACGCCTACAATTCCTACGATCTCACCTCTGTGTATATCAAAAGAGAACTCTAAGAAGATATTTTGATTTTCATTATAAGAAAATGATATTGTAGAACTCCAATTTGTAATTTCAGCAAGCTGGACGGAGCCTTCATCGTACTCTATAATATCCAATAGCTCATTTAAACTATAAATAGAGGATTTTGTAATTTGGAATGACTTTGCAAATTCCGTATAATACGAGATAATCGACATAATAGTAGAAAAATAGGTTATAATCATTGTCAACTCTCCTACTGTCATGGTACCCTGTAAGACAAAATAGCCACCTAATACAAACACCAACATCTGAAACAGTAAAACATATATTCCCTGCGCTAAAGAAAACTTCGCTATCGTTTTTGTGTATTTCATCACACTACTCAAAAACTTCCCAAACTTTTTTTCTAATATTTCATCTTGGACAGCATAGTTTGCTTCTATTACTATATCCTCCATGTACTCTAGCTGCTCGCTGTACGACTGAAAAAAAGTCGCACTATCTTCTCTTACCAGCAGACTCTCTTGAAAAATGGGCGATTTAAAATGTTTATATACAAAACAATAAATTGGGGCAATTATTATGATACCAATCGTTATCGGTACATTTATATTTACTAAAACGATCCCAATAATCAGCGTCTGAATCATTCTCGCAAAAAAGACAATATAATTATCCAAAAAGAACGACACGATTCTTGATGAGTCCAGTTCTATTCTTTTGCTTAGATAGGCAGCATTATAAGTTTGATATTTTAATATAGATATATTCCTAAAATGATGAATTAAGCTCTTTTTTATATCAAAACAACACCATTCATTAATCTTCTTTGTAGTACATGTAATTGAGTATTTTGTTATCAGGTTCAACGCACCGGCCACCCATATAATAATTGCTGAATTCACAACAAACGCATAATCGTTTTCCGTCACAAGGGAATCAATAAAATTTCCGTTAATGTACGGAAAAACAATATCCAGAAATATCCCGAACAATGTAAATACCGCCAATAATGCTAATTGGGTTCGGTACTTGTTAAAATAAACATAGTATTTTTTCATATTTACCTCTTTAACGAAAGAAATGGTGGAAACCCCACCATTTCTCCTTTGATCATATTAGCAAGAGCTGCTTGCTGTTGACCAGAATGCAGTTACTGTTGTAACGGTAACTGTAACTGTAGTTGGGAAACGTGGTTCAATTCCATTACCTTCACCTGTTTCCTGTAATGCTAATACTTCATCTTTTTCTGCATTATAACCGTTCATGTATGTATCCTCCTTCCTAGATATTTTGTGTATAGCACAATTGAATTTATAATTAAAATACAACTTATATAGTTTGTATCTTAACTATCTTTTTTTGCGACCTCGTTGCCTTTTATCAAAGGCATCCAAGATAATGGATTGCCACTGCTTATCCCATCCAACGCAAGCATAATGCCTGCATTACCAGAATATAAATCTGAGGAATATCTATATGAGAAATTTCCTGGACAAATAATTCCATCTTCAGTGGCACATAAAAACAACTTAAAATTATCTAATAACTTCGATATAATATCTGCCTGCTTTCTACACTGCTCTCCCATAATTGCCGGAATTAATAAAAAACTGCCCATGCCCTCGAAAAGTCCTGCACTGAACGTACATCTCAATCGGCTAACATTGATAATTAAATTCAGTTCTTTTTCAAATACTTTCTGCTTACTAACTGTATTCAAATACCAAATAGCCACGGCAATACCAATGGATCCACCTGAAAGATATGGTAAAAATCTCGATTTATCATCAAGGGTTTGCAGAACTTTTAAGTCTTCCTGAATAACTGTATTCGATAAATCTTTTGCAATCATTGTGACTGCTTCTTTAATCATCTTTTCATCATTTGTTGCCATATACATTGCAGAATAGAATAGTGAAACCCCTGACCAACCATCGATGAGACCAATTGGTACTCCTGCCCAGTCCTTCGGTACAATATTCCCACCTTCTGCCTCATACATTTTGATACAATCAGCAATTGCATAAATTTCCTTCAGGTACTTTTCCTCTTGTGTATCTAAATATAAGTACAATAGTGCCATACCAAAACCTGCCAAGCCAGATCTGAGAGTAATATCTTTTTTCATGTAGTCACAAATTAGCTTATCGAAGATCTCTTTTGCTTCCATTTTATAGCCTGCTTCATACAAAACTGATGCTATTCCAGATTGTCCTGTTAACAAACCTATGTCATTTTCTACATTGCTTTTTTCAGTCTGGATATAGTGACTGATCCATGTTTTATGGTCTTTTTGTAACCCGCCTGTTCTAAGCAACGCTAATATTGCACCAAAGCCGCCCGTCTGTACATTATATTTACCATTTGGAGTTTCAAATTGTCGGATATCTCCTTGTATGAGACTATCTCGTTCTGCACAATTTGAAAGCAGTCCATTGCGCAACCCTCCAATCAGTTGCAGTAAATCCATATCACAGCTAGTTTCTATCAGCTTTTCTGTACATTTTTCTTTTGTTGCCCGCAAATGAGTATCACATTCCTCCTCAATGTTTTTATAATATTGATAGAAATCCGAATCATACGTTTCTAATATCCATACATCATGATCTGCTTTTATGTTTTCATCTAAATGTTCGATTGAACCAATAGGCAAAATGCAGTATTTCATTATTTTTTTTAGACCATACCAGTCTCTTTCTTCATTGGTAGTATTACGTGAGTCAGCAAATCCAACGGTCAACATAGCTGGTTTACCCTGATTATCCATTTCATCCGCAGATTCAAAATCAATCAGCGTTGTTTCTAATGTATCACTCAGCATAATATTCGATGGTTGCATATCGCCCATTCCCACATTTTTACTATGCATTCCAATGATGCTCTGTTTGATATTTCCAATAATTTTCTGTATCTTTTCGCTATATGCGTGAATATCTTGTTCTGGATGATATGGATAATTCTGCGCTATCCAGTGAGTTAAATCTATCCCTTCAACATATTCTTCTACCAAGAAAAGATTCTCCCAGGTTTTGAAATAGTTGTTTATCCTTACAATGCCAGAGACATCGGAAAGCCTTTCCAACATCCTATACTCATTATTTAGTCTTTGAACTGCATCTATTCCGTTTCCATCTAATCCTGCTTTATTACGTGCCTCTTTGATGATTACATTTTTCTTTGCCTTTTTATCAAACGCTAAATAGATTCCTCCGCTATTTGAAAATCTTAAAGATTGCTTTATTTCATATCTGCTTAACTCCGACTCTTTAGGTTTCCCCATTGGAGTGCCATATGTGCTGCGCAATTCTTCAGGCTCCTCTACAAAATCAGGAATCGTATAATATGGTGTCCTGAGATCCGGAATCAGATTTCCCTCTTTATCCTTTATACACAATTGACCTTCAGCATTGATCATTTTGCTAAAACCGCCATACCGATAATAGACATTGCTGTCCTTCCATGATCTATCGCTTAAAATATAAGGTCCTTTTTCGTAATCCTTAATTGCGTTATAAATAAGATCTAATAACTGGACAAATTCATCATCGTCCGGATAAATTGTGATAAATTTTCCTGAACTTACTCTGTTTCCATTCTTAGAGTTCAAAAGATGCCACATAGACTCATTTGATACATGCTTAAATGCAATTCTTCTTTCAAACAAAATTGCACTGACAGCTGTCAATATCTGCTGTGCATTACTCATTGTTGCACCTATGTGAATTTTCCATCCCTGTTCCTGGATATCCTTTTCAGGGAAAAAGTAATATTTCCACATTTCTCCATTTGTAACACTATATTCGCAATTACTTTCTATTGAAACATGATATGGCCCTCCATCATTCGGAGTGGCTATACGCTCATAGTATTTTGAGTCAGGTCTCATATAATTGAAATATAAAAAATTATTGTTCATACTTAAAACCATCCATACATTTATCTTATAAAATAGGTTATACACTTGATTCTTCAATTTATTTTTATCGTGTAACATTTTCGAATTATCTTGTAATTTTTCCCTCTAAATACCGCAAAGACACACTTACTTACACATTATCTTAAACATTGAACAAATCATAACTCTAAGAAATAAATATAATGCAGAAACCTGCTAAAATAAAGTTTACGCATTGTAGCCGAAACCTTTGACTCATGAAAAAAACAAATTCTTCATACATTAATGTGGTAAGTTCTATTAAAATAAATTGGAGGTTATTCATCCTCTGCCCCCTCATTACCACCATGCATGAGGTTTTCTCTCACATGACTTTCCGACATTCTTATTTCTACTGCATTACATCTTGCTCTAGCCATTTCCTTGAATCCTTTTTCGTAAATGCTATTCCTAACATCTCTCCTTGGCATAGAATCTTCTACTCCCTCCATCAGAAATACAACTTCGCCAAACTCCATACGTTTCTTCTATACCTTTTGACGATGGGTAGAATCCCCCCTTTCGAACCATACTTTATATATATGCTTTAGGTGCGGAAAGCATATTCTTCCCACTACATGGTAGATTCGGAACTTTCACGTAAACGGTAGATAGCTCGTACCTCGACTGTAGAGGGAAAGTGTGTGACAATAGACTATATTTCTATTACGAGTATTAAAGGTTGAGTCTCAACTTTTGATACCACTACACGGAGGTAAGTCTATGAGTTCAGAAACATCTATGGTGGCCGCAGGTTTCCGTCTTCAGGAATGGGCTGCCCAAATTAGAGAATGCCAAAGCCGTCCCGCTGGCATGAGTGTTGCCAGCTGGTGTGCTGATAACGGTATCACAAAAGCGAGTTATTATTACCGGCTTCGTCGAGTGCGGAAAGCCTGTCTTGAACATATTCAAAAAGAAATTCCTGCACAGCAGATAGTCCCTGTAGAACCAGAACTTTTACAGCTGGAACATAAGGACGACACCCGGCAGCCGGGATTAAATATTTCCACAAAGGGATTTTCTGTCCATGTAACAGAATCTACACCCATGGCTCTTCTTGCGGCGGTTCTTGAGGTGATACAGGATGCTGAATGACGCCACCTGCTTTAAAGCAGTCTACATTGTCTGCGGCTACACAGATTTGCGCTCTGGAATGGATCGTCTGGCAGCGCTGGTGGAAGCGCAGACGGGAAATAGACCTTATGTGCCTGATACCCTTTATCTTTTCTGTGGACGGCGCACAGACCGCATCAAAGGATTGGTATGGGAAGGGGACGGATGGCTCCTGTTATACAAGAGATTGTCAGAAAGCCGTTTCCAATGGCCGCGCAATTCAGAGGAAGTGCGTTCCCTGACGCCACAGCAGTTCCGCTGGCTGATGGAGGGGCTGACGATTGCGCCGAAAAAGTCTGTCAGACCAGTGAAACCACCGGAATATATGGGATGATTTTTCTCGTAGGGCACTTGTGCAAAACAGAGAAATTTCGAAACTGTTGCCATACATCGCAGATGTGCTGGTTCCTAGGGCAAAGACAGTTCCAGCCATGGTTTTGCGGCCATATATGCCGTGATTACCCATGTTTCATTTTTTGAAAGCATGTATTAGGAAAGGACGCCATAAGCGGTCCTGATGCATCTGGTGCCTTGGGCATTATGACGGATGCCCTACTGTGTCCAATTCGCAAAAACTACTGTTTTCTGTTATAATGGAACCAGTGGATAAACGGGAGGCAACGGCATGGCTTTGGAGTATACAGAAGAAAAACTGAACAGCCTTGATAAGGAAACGGTCATCCAGCTGTTCCTGTCACAGCAGGAGCAGCTGAAGCAAATCGACCAAACTCTCCAGCTGGTGCTGGAACAGGTGGCGGACTTAAAAAGGCATCGTTTCGGCAGGTCATCAGAGAGGCATGAAACGGAAGCCCAGATCTCTTTTATGGAAGTGGACGGGAAGATTGTATTCTTTAACGAAGCAGAGGCTGTTACGGAAGAAGAAGCCGGTGAAGCAGCGGAAACTGCCACCCGCCAGAAACCAAAGAAAAGACAGGGAAAAAGGGAAGGAGATCTTTCCGGTCTGCCGGTTGTGGTGATCGAACACTCCATGCCGGAAGAAGAACTGGAGGAACGGTTTGGGAAAGACGGCTTTAAACAGCTTCCGGATGAAGTATACCGCAGATATGGATTTACCCCGGCGAAAGTCGAGGTGGAGGAACACCATGTAAAGGTGTACGTCGGGAATAAGACGGATGAGATCGTTAGGGCTCCGCACCCGGAATGCCTTTTAAGGGGGAGTCTCGTGTCCCCGTCCCTTGAGGCGGCAGTGATAAACGCAAAATACGTCAATGCCGTCCCGCTTTACCGTCAGGAGCAGGAGTTTGAACGTTACGGCCTGCATATCTCCCGACAGAACATGGCTAACTGGACAATCCAGTGCGCGGACAGGTACCTTGCGGTCCTTTATGATTACCTGCATGAAAAAATATACGACTATCATGTGCTACAGGCAGATGAGACGCCTGTGCTGGTAAACAAAGACGGCCGCCCTGCCGGGGCAAAAAGCTTCATGTGGGTATACCGCACCGGACGGATGTACACGAACCGCCAGATCGTCCTGTATGAATACCAAAAGACGCGCAATGCCAGCCATCCCAGAGAGTTTCTGAAAGATTTCAGCGGCATATGCGTCACGGACGGATATCAGGTCTACCACACGGTCGAAACCGAACGGGAAGACTTGAAGATTGCCGGATGTTGGTCCCATGCTAGACGGAGATTTGACGAAGCAGTCAAGGCTCTGCCAAAAGCAACGCGGAAGGACAGCCGTGCGTATCTTGCCCTGACAATGATACAGGCCATCTACCGGGAGGAAAAACGGTTGAACGATCTTCCGGCAGAAGAACGTAAAACCCGCCGCCAGTTAAGCGTCCGTCCGCTGGTGGAGGCCTATTTTACGTGGGCAAGGGAAAACATTCTGAAAGTGCCACAGAAAAGCAAGACATGGGATGGGTTTAATTACTCCATCAACCAGGAAAAATACCTGAAGGTGTTCCTTGATGACGGAGAAGTCCCAATGGACAACAACGCCGCCGAGCAGTCGATCCGTGGATTCTGCATCGGCAAAAAGAACTGGGTCATGATCGATACGATTGCAGGGGCAAAATCGAGCGCCATTATATACAGTATTGCAGAAACAGCGAAAGCCAACAACCTGAAACCGTATGATTATTTTGAATACTTGCTCACCGAGATCCCGAAGCATTTGGATGACACTGACCGTAGTTTTCTGGATGACTTGCTTCCTTGGTCACCGAATCTTCCCGCGAACTACCGGAATCCCGGTAAAGAAGAGATGAAATAAGACTGGAGCAAATCTGTCTCTATCATACAGGTTTGCTCCAGTTTTGTATAGGTACGGACTATCTACCGTTTACTATCTAAAAGCGATACTTCTTTCGGCTAACAATATTTTTTACAAAAAAATACTGCCATATCTATGAATAATCTCTACTCAACAGATATTGCAGTATTTACCTCATGCATCAATGATTTATTTACGAAATTTTTTCAGTCCTGCCGGCTGCTTTGGCTGATGAAGAACATACATACATCTGCTGTCTGCTGCCATTTTCACAGAATTACGAGCTACTTTCTCTAAAATTGTTGCTGCGATATTAGCCTGTTTCTTTGACATAATGAATACCTCCTGTTTTTATTAAACAGTAGTATAGCATTTCTTACCTGTTATACACCTTATAAGTTGAATTTCCGACATAATACGTCATTTTTCCCCTATGGAATTACCATACAACACCGCCGATGCCCAAAATTCTCCATTCTCATACTTGGTGAACAGTTCTCCGTCATAATCAGCCAGTGCTTGTTCTACCGAGGCAAGACCGATTCCATGCCAGCCGTTATCCTCCTTTGTGGTAAGGTATCGTCCGCTGCTGTCTTTTTTTGATTCCTCCGGGCTGCTATTTTTTATGCAGATCTGGAGCATTTCTTTTATATAAGTAGCTTCCAGTATGATATATCTCTGCTCCTGTGGCAGCTTTTGGCAGGCCTCCAGTGCATTTTCCAGCAGATTTCCGAAGATAATGGTAAGGTGTCCGCTCTGGAATGGCAGTACGGACGGAATAAATACCCTTGCTTCAAACCGGATGCCGTCCTTTAAGGCAAGAGCGTACTTATGGTTTACAAGAGAATCCACCACAATGTTCCCAGTGTGGGAGATTTCGCCGGCCCCGGTTCTGATACCGTCATCCAGCATCTTCTGTATGTAATCACCGGCTTCTTTTGTCTGTCCGGCATTTACCATGCCAAGAATCCCCGATAAGTGGTTCTTCATATCATGCCGCATCCGCCGCAGTTCCAAATAATAACCTTCCCGTTCCTCTGCCTGATGGCTGCATAAATCTAATTGCTGTTCATACAGCCGGTTTTGGGACTGAAGTTCCGCCGCCTGTCCCATCCGGTCATATACCGTAAAAATCACGTAATTGACAAGCAGGAGAAGTATACCCGCAACAACCGAGAAAAAGGAATATTGCGCATGGAACGCCGCCATGAGAAAGATATGGTGCATCATGTAAATGCTGCTTGCCGGTACTAAAAGGGTTATGATGAAATAGCGTAGTGGGATCTCCGTATACTGTTTTTCCTTTGCATAATGGTCAATCAGTACAGAAAACAGAAGCATACACATCTTGGATATGAAGCTTCCAGCATCATCAATAACACATTCGTCTGTGCCGACTGACTCTAAGACCAGCAACACAATGACTTCTACCAGCATCCATACCGTACAGATAAGAAGGGTGCTGATACAACTTTTTTTCAGGCTCTTTTTTCTGGTAACGGTACTAATCATAAATACCATCAGGATATTCCCGACCAGCAGAAACTGCGGTGAAAACACAATGCCAAACCCTGTTGTCACAAGAAAGGCATAGTATAAAATCCATCCTATCATGCCTACGGGCTTCCTGTTTCCTGGACCGCAAAGGGTCGTTATGCATCTCTGTATAATCAGAAGCTGCAGTACCGGAAGCAGAAAGCCCGATATAATTGAAAGATATCCCCTCATTCAATGACCGCCTTTCCCGCTGTCATTGCGCAAAGCTGGCGGCGCACTTGCTTCTGTCGGTCCTCACTGATTTTCAGTTCGATCTCTTTCCCATTCATACTGATTGTTATGTTAAAAAAATTCATCTTTGTTATATAATCATAATTCACAAGGAAGGACTGGTGGATACGGAGGAAATATCTCCGACTGTTTGCCAGTTCCTTCTCTACGTTATTCAGTTTTCCATAAAAATATGCAGTGTTTCCATCTTGAAAGAAAATATGCACTACTCGGTTGCGGCTTTCAAAGTACACAACATCTTTTAAAGGTACCTTCTGAATTCCCTTGTTGAACTTAAACTGGTAAAAGACCTCCGTTTCACCTATCCGGTGACAGGCTTCCTTAAAATACCGGCGAAATTTCTCTTTATCCAGCGGTTTAGAGAGAAAACGGAAGGGCTCTACCTCAAACAGTTCCTTTAAATATTTATCATATCCTGAAACATATATGAACAACACCGAATGGTTTGTTTCCCGGATTTTTCGCGCGGCGGAGATGCCGTCAACCTGTTCCATTTCAATATCTATAAAAATAAGTCCGTAGTGCTCCCCGGACTGTATGCTCTTCAAAAGTGTATTCCCATCGGAAAATACATCCGTATCAACCCGGATTCCCATACTCTCGCTTTCCTCTAATACCAAAGTCTCAAGACTTCCCGTAAAGCCAAGGTCATCATCACATATGGCTATCCTCAGCATCTTTAACCACCTCTTCTGCTGTATCTAATTCCGGTTCTTCCAACTGCGCCTGCTCCAAACGTTTGAGGAGACACCGGATCGTCTTTTTGCTTGTGTCTGTCAGGTTATTGTAGCGGAGTACAATGTCATAACACTGATCCATTTCCTGATTCATGCGGATCTGCCCG
>ERZ808024.861-NODE-861-length-10880-cov-4.196334_pt1 | contig 10880 bp, 12 predicted proteins | sample MGYA00380181_ERZ808024 | MGnify/ENA primary metagenome ERZ808024 (study PRJEB31490, sample SAMN06133413) | mouse gut metagenome | isolation source: Z2_1 | host: mice | place: China: Chengdu | collected 2015-05 ...
TGGGTAAAGCGACAGCTTTTCTTGCGGTACAACTGAAAAAAACACCGGAAGCGGCTGCTGAGTTTGCCGCAAAGATGCAGGATGCTACCGGAACGGCGTCAGAAGACATGATGGGGCTGTTCGACACTATCCAGAAGGCGTTTTATCTGGGCGTTGACGATACCAACATGTTGTCCTTCTTCACTAAAACCAGCTCTGTTCTGAAGATGGTGAACAAGGACGGTCTTCAGGCTGCACAGAGCCTTGCCCCCATCAGCGTCATGATGGATCAGATGGGGATGAACGGGGAGTCGGCAGGTAATGCCCTGCGAAAAGTTATCCAGTCCGGATTAAGCGTTAAGAAAATCAGGGACGTCAATAAAGTTATGGCCCGTCAGAAACTCGGGGTACAGCTCGATTTTACTGACGGCAAAGGAAGTTTTGGCGGTCTTGATAACATGTTCAGGCAACTGGCAAAGCTGCGAAAACTTACCGACGTTAAGCGAACAGGTGTACTTAAGGCAATATTTGGTGATGATGCCGAAACCCTTCAGGTGGTCAATGCGCTGATCGATAAAGGAAAGGATGGCTACGATCAGATCCAGCAGAAGATGAATAAACAGGCCAGCCTGAATAAACGTGTTCAGGCTCAGCTTGGTACGCTGTCCAACCTGTGGGAGGCAATGACGGGGACCGCAACTAACGGCCTTGCGGCTATTGGCGGCGCATTTTCTGGTGACGCTAAAAATATCACACAATGGCTGGGGGAGTTGGGGGAGAAATTCACGAAGTTTGCGGATGAAAATCCCCGGGTTATTCGCGACGTCGTCGGGCTTGCTGCCGGTCTTGCGATTCTGAAACTGGGATTGATGGGCGTGGGCAGTGCTATCAGTATTGTCAGCAGGATCATGTCGATGACGCCGATTGGCATGATTGCGACGGCGATAGCCCTGGCTGCGGGATTAATTATCACTAACTGGGATGTTGTCGGACCTTATTTTAAGAAACTCTGGGAAACCATTGGTCCTTATTTTGAGACTGGCTGGGAACTTCTTAAGAAGGTTTTTGCCTGGTCGCCGCTGGGGATGGTGATCAATAACTGGGGACCGGTTGTTAAGTGGTTTCAGGATATGTGGGATAAGCTGAAGCCGATTATTGAATGGTTTACCGACAGTTCCGGTGACACGGTCGATGCCATTAACTCGGCGCAGTGGGGCGCGGGTGCTTATGATGCTTATGGGACGGGAATACCGCCACGGGGATACACTCCTTATCCGGAGGTGGATCCGGCTCAGGCAAACAACGCCTCCGGTGCCACAGGCCCGAATCCCTTCATGATTAATAAAGCTACCGCGCCAAAAGTTGATGGTGAGATCAAGGTATCATTTATAAATATGCCACCAGGTATGCGGGTTACGGAAACACGCTCCAGTGGCATTGATATAAATCACGATGTTGGCTATACCCGATTTTGGTAGCCAGGATTCCCCTCACAGGTATTGCTGGTTGTAAGTCATAAATAGAGTGATAGAATTAATGCACATTTAGAAAAATGTTAATAGGCGAAAAATGAAAGGCTATATCACAGCAAGTGTAATTCTTGGAGCAGCGGCTATTTTTTCATCTCTCATAATCTCTGGCAACATCTCCTTTAAAGATGAACATATTATTCAGTTATCTGGAGGAGCCATAAAACTTGGTGATGTTTATAAAGAAAATAAATTGATAAGTGCAAAGATTATTTTTCCAGATAATCAGGGTGAACAGATTCTTGTTGTCGACGGCAATCCTGAAAACTTTAAGGAGGATTTTCAGGAGAAATTAAATAAAATAATAAAAACTTTAAATGCGTCAAAGAAAAAAGATGAAGAGAAAGTTAGCCTGGATAATTTAAGTGTTGTTGAAGAGTCTAAACTAGAGCTCGTTTCTGCGGTGCGTTACTCTGCTCAGTATGTTCCTATGTTTACTCTGACGCTGGACAAAAAAGAAATTACCATGCCTAAAAATACGGTAATATTTCCATTTGCCAGCGATGAAACAGCTAAGTATTTAAATGAACAACAGCAAAAGTATAAAGATTCGTTATTTCTGACTCGCTAATTAATAAAATTCATTACAAGGCCACCTTCTAATAGGTGGCTTTTTAATTTTCGGAGTATATATGACGTGGAAAGACAGGCTTCAGGATGCGTCATTTCGAGGTGTGCCGTTTAAGGTTGAAGAAGAAAGTGCGGGAACTGGCCGTCGTGTGGAAACGCACGAATACCCGAACCGCGACAAACCCTATACCGAAGACCTGGGGAAAATCACTTTCCGCCCGTCCATCACGGCTTATGTGGTGGGAGATGACTGCTTTGACCAGCGCGATCGCCTGATTGACGCGCTGAATAAACCCGGTCCCGGCACGCTTGTCCATCCGACTTACGGTGAGCTGAAAGTCTGTGTTGACGGAGAATTTCGGGTCAGCACATCGAAGAGTGAAGGGCGTATTGTCCGCTTTGACCTGAAGTTTGTCGAAGCGGGAGAACTCTCTTACCCCACATCAGGTGCGGCGACGGCGCAGACGCTGATGTCATCCTGTTCTGCACTGGATGACTGCATCAGTGACAGTTTCAGTAGTTTCAGTATCGATGGCGTGGCAGATTTTGTGCAGAACGATGTCGTCGGTAATGCCAGCACAATGCTTGGGTATGTTTCTGATGCGATGAAAGTGGTGGATTCTGCCGTATCGGATGCCGCCAGGCTGTTGCAGGGGGATATCTCGGTACTTCTGCCGCCGCCATCGCCAGGCAAAAATTTCGTTGAGCAGGTGCAGAAAATGTGGCGTACCGGGAAACGCCTTTATGGTAACGCCAGCGACCTGGTCACCATGATCAAAACGCTTTCCGGTGTCAGCCTCGGCAGCGATCTGCAACCGCGCGGCGTCTGGAAAACGGACAGTAAAACCACCGCCACGGCGACGCAGCAGCGTAACGTGGTTGCCAGCACCCTTCGTACGACCGCAATCAGCGAAGCGGCGTATGCCGTCACCCGATTGCCTGCGCCAACAACTTCCGCGGTGATGCAGAATGCCGCAGTGGGGCAGGCAACAACACCCGCGCAGAGCACTGGCTGGCCTTCCGTCACGCATCCGGCACTGAACAATGCACCGGCGGTGAAAAACACGGTTGACCTGCCAACGTGGGAAGAACTGACCGACATTCGCGACACACTGAATATGGCAATTGATAAGGAGTTGTCCCGTACAACCAGTGATGCGCTGTTTCTGGCGCTGCGCCGGGTGAAAGCAGATCTGAATGCGGATATCAACACGCGCCTTGAACAGTCTGCACGGATCATTCAGCGCACGCCGGATGAGGTTTTACCCGCGCTGGTGCTGGCGGCGACCTGGTTTGATAACGCGGCGCGTGACGCGGACATTATCCGGCGTAATGCCATTACGCATCCCGGCTTTGTGCCGGTGATCCCTCTGAAGGTGCCAGTGCAATGAACGACAATGTCACGCTACGGGTAAATGGCCGGGAGTGGAATGGCTGGACATCGGTGCGCATCGGTGCCGGTATTGAACGGCTGGCGCGGGATTTCAGTGTGGAGATCACCCGCCAGTGGCCGGGAGATGAGGGTATCACCACGCTTCAGCCGCGCATTAAAAATGGTTCAAAAGTGGAAGTGCTGATTGGTGATGAGCTGGTGATCACCGGCTGGGTGGAGGCGACCCCCGTTCGTTACGATGCCCGTTCGGTCAGCACCGGTATTGCCGGACGTAGTCTGACTGCTGACCTGATTGACTGTGCAGCCGAACCGACACAGTTTAACGGACGATCGCTGGTACAGATTGCGCAGGCGCTTGCTGCGCCTTTCGGCATTGAGGTGGTGAACAACGGTGCGCCGTCGGGTGTTATTCCTGACGTCCAGCCCGATCACGGTGAAACGGTGATTGAGGTAATCAACAAAATACTCGGTCAGCAGCAGGCACTGGCTTACGACGACCCGCACGGCAGGCTGGTGATTGGTGGTATTGGCTCAACGCGGGCACATACTGCGCTGGTACTCGGGGAAAACATCCTTTCCTGCGATACGGAGAAGAGTATCCGGGAGCGGTTTTCTGTTTACCAGGTGGCGGGGCAGCGTGCCGGAAACGACGATGATTTCGGTGAGGCCACCACCACCGCGCTGCGGGCCCGCACAGAGGACGCATTTATTGCCCGTTACCGTCCGATGTATATCAGGCAGACAGGGCAGGCCACGGGGGCTGGCTGTATTGCGCGTGCTGACTTTGAAGCCCGGCAACGGGCGGCGCGGACGGATGAAACCACCTATGTGGTGCAGGGCTGGCGACAGGGTAACGGTACGCTGTGGCAGCCCAACCAGCGGGTGATTGTCTTTGATCCGGTCTGTGGTTTCGACAATACCGAACTGCTTGTTTCGGAAGTCACGTTTACTCAGGACCAGAACGGCACCCTGACGGAAATCCGTGTCGGCCCGCCTGATGCTTATCTGCCTGAACCCGAAGCCCCCGGCGCGCGGAAAAAGAAAAAAGCCAGAGTACAGGAGGACCCGTTCTGATGAGGACGATTGAAGCCATGCAGCGACAACTCCTCGGCCTGATTGGGCGGGCCGTGGTGAAAAGCATCAGTGCCGCCACGAAATGTCAGACCGTGGATGTGTCCCTGATTGCCGGTGAACCCAAAGCCGGGGTTGAACATCTTGAACCCTACGGTTTTACCGCAAGGGCAAACAGCGGTGCGGAAGCGGTGGTGTTGTTTCCGGATGGCGACCGTTCTCATGCGGTGGTTGTTACGGTGTCGGACCGGCGCTACCGCCTGAAAGGGCTGCAGACGGGTGAGGTGGCTGTCTATGACGATCAGGGGCAGTCCGTGACGCTGACCCGGGAGGGGATCGTGGTGGACGGTGCAGGGAAAACGATCACGTTTCGCAATTCACCTGAAGCACGTTTTGAAATGGACCTGGAAGTGACAGGACAGGTGAAAGACCTGTGCGACTCCGGCGGCACCACCATGTCAGCGATGCGGCTTGCCTATAACGGGCATCGTCACAGAGAGAACGGTCAGGGCAGTAACACCGACAAACCTGATAAAGCGATGGAGGCATGATGGAACTGTGGCTGACGGTGAACGGTAAACGCACCTGCGCCAGCGCACCGCTGGATCCGCTGACCCGCGCCGTGGTGATTTCCCTGTTTACCTGGCGGCGGGCGGAGCCTGATGACAACGCCGACGTCCCGATGGGATGGTGGGGGGATACCTGGCCTGCGGTACAGAATGACCGTTACGGCTCCCGACTGTGGCTGCTTCAGCGCAGCAAACTGACCAATCAGCTGGTGCAGACGGTAAGGGGGTATATCCGCGAATGCCTGCAATGGATGATTGATGACGGCGTGGTGTCCCGTATTGATCTGGATATCCGCCGCACCGGGATTAATGAACTGGGTAACAGTATCACTCTCTGGCGTCGTGACGGACCGGTAATGATTTCTTTTGATGATCTGTGGAGTGCGATAACGCATGGCGGACAGTGAATTTCAGCGCCCGACGCTGGCAGAAAATATCAGTATGCTCCGTAACGATTTATTCGCCAGGCTGGACGTCAGCGACACGCTCCGGCGCATGGATGAAGACGTGCGGGCAAAGGTGTATGCGGCGGCGCTGCATACGGTTTACGGGTACATCGATTATCTGGCAATGAATATGCTGCCTGACCTGTGCGATGAGTCCTGGCTGGCGCGACATGCTGCGATGAAACGGTGTCCGCGCAAGGGGGCCACGGCTGCCAGCGGGTATATGCGCTGGGAAGGTGTCAGTGATGGCCTGAAGGTGACTGCCGGGAGTGTTATTCAGCGCGATGACCTGGTTCAGTACACGGCAACTGCCGATGCAACCAGCTCCGGTGGTGTCCTGCGCGTGCCGATCGCCTGCTCAAGTGCAGGCGCGGTCGGTAACGCTGACGACGGTACGTCATTAATCCTGGTCACGCCGGTGAATGGTCTGCCGTCTTCCGGCGTGGCAGATACACTGACAGGTGGATTTGATACTGAAGAGCTGGAAACGTGGCGCGCCCGCGTCATTGAGCGGTATTACTGGACGCCTCATGGCGGAGCTGACGGGGACTATGTCGTCTGGGCTAAAGAAGTGCCCGGCATTACCCGCGCATGGACATACCGTCACTGGATGGGAACGGGAACTGTCGGTGTGATGATTGCCAGCAGTGACCTGATTAATCCCATTCCGGAAGAATCAACGGAAACGGCGGCAAGACAACATATCGGGCCACTGGCCCCGGTGGCAGGCTCTGATTTGTATGTATTCAGGCCGGTGGCACATACGGTGGATTTTCATATCCGCGTGACGCCGGACACACCAGAAATACGGGCTGCCATTACCGCCGAGTTGCGTTCGTTCCTGCTGCGTGATGGTTATCCGCAGGGAGAACTGAAGGTGTCACGTATCAGTGAAGCGATTTCCGGTGCGAACGGGGAATACAGCCATCAGTTGCTTGCCCCGGCGGACAATATCTCCATTGCAAAAAATGAGCTGGCAGTTTTGGGGACGATTTCATGGACGTGACAAACGATGATTATATCCGTCTGTTGTCGGCACTGTTGCCGCCCGGTCCGGCGTGGTCAGTCAGCGATCCGGCGATTGCCGGTGCGGCACCGTCATTAACCCGCGTTCATCAGCGTGCGGATGCCCTGATGCGGGAGCTGGATCCGCGCACCACCACCGAACTGATAAACCGCTGGGAGCGTCTGTGCGGCCTGCCGGATGAATGTATTCCTACAGGGACACAAACCCTTCGCCAGCGTCAGCAACGGCTGGATGCGAAGGTTAACCTGGCGGGTGGCATCAACGAGGATTTTTATCTTTCCCAGCTTGCTGCTCTGGGCAGACCAGATGCCACAATCACGCGATACGACAAAAGCACGTTCACCTGCTCATCGGCCTGCACTGACGCTGTGAACGCGCCTGAATGGCGGTATTACTGGCAGGTCAACATGCCAGCCGCCACCAACACCACCTGGATGGCATGTGGCGATCCCTGTGATTCCGCACTGCGTATCTGGGGCGACACCGTTGTCGAGTGTGTGCTTAACAAACTCTGCCCGTCGCATACCTACGTAATTTTTAAATATCCGGAGTAATCCATGCATCGTATAGACACGAAAACCGCGCAGAAGGATAAGTTCGGCGCGGGTAAGAACGGTTTTACCCGTGGTAACCCCCAGACCGGCACACCTGCCACCGATCTGGATGATGACTACTTTGACATGTTGCAGGAAGAGCTCTGCAGCGTGGTGGAGGCATCCGGTGCCAGCCTGGAGAAGGGGCGGCATGACCAGCTGCTTACCGCGCTTCGTGCGCTGCTGTTAAGCCGCAAGAATCCGTTTGGCGATATCAAATCGGATGGCACGGTGAAAACAGCTCTCGAAAACCTTGGAATATCCAATGCTGTTATTGGTGATGGAGCCAATGTCATTGGTTTTAGTAAAGGTGTTATAAATAAACCGTATTTCAGGCATCAAGATACAGACACTGTAATTTTGTTGACTACACAAGAGGAATTAAGCACTGCTTTAGATGAAAAGCAGGACTCGAATGACACTTTGAGTGCTCTTGCGAATTTGATCGCAACAACTAATAAACTACCATATTTCAACAATGAAAATAGTGCAGACCTTACCGATTTTACGAAGGTAGGACGAGATATCATCGGTAAGTCTAGTATTCATGATGTTATCCAATACCTAGAGTTGGATGATATGGTCACTGGTGATGGAGCCAGTGTCATTGGTTTTAGTAGAAATGATGCAACAAAACCATATATGCGACATGCACAGAGTGACAGTGTTGTCGCGTTAGCAACAGCGTCTCAGTTAATCGGTACAGATCAAACGTATCAGATCGTCACAGATAAGTATCCTGGAATCACGTACACAAATACGTCGAAACAACCATGGGTTATCTCTTTGAAAGTAAATCTTCCGGCATCAGGAGAAGTGCAAATAAAAGTTAATGGAGTTATGGCCGCAGGTGGAAATACTCCAAATTACGCCGGTGTTTCTTCTTGGGTATATCCCTGTGCTATTGTTCCTCCTGGTGCCAATTACATGGTTGAGTTAAGTTTTGGAAATGTAATCGAGTGGATTGAATTAAAATGATGAAGTACTTTAAAGATGAGAACAATAACGTTTATGCATATGCAGAGGACGGAAGTGAGGATGATTTTATCAAGCCAGAGCTAATTGCTATTTCTGAAACCGAAGCGCTGGCGATAGTAAACCCTCCACCAACTCACGATGAACTGGTCACTTCAGTTGAGCGAACACGTGCCGAGCTGCTTGCCTCTGCAGACATGATTACTGCTGACTGGAGGACAGAATTGATGTTGGGCGATATCAGTGAACGCGACAAAGAAAGTCTGAGTAAATGGATGGCCTATAAACGTGAGATTAAATCTATTCCAGCGGAAGAAGCTATTATTCCTGGATTTAGTTGGCCACCAGTTCCAGCTTAGTAATTAGCGTTAAAATTAAGAAATGACGAGCCAATAGTGTCACTATCGTTTTTGTCAGATGAGGGGGGATTGGCTATGTTCGCGTATTAACAAATGACCAGAACACCGATTTGCAACGTAATGTACTGAACTGCGCAGGATGCTAGCTGATTTTTGAAGACAAGATAAGCGGTACAAAGTCCGACAGACCAGGACTGAAAAAGCTGCTCAGGACATTATCGGCAGGTGACACGCTGGTGGTCTGGAAACTGGACCGACTGGGGCGCAGTATGCGGCATCTTGTCGTGCTGGTGGAGGAGTTGCGCGAACGTGGCGTTAATTTTCGCAGCCTGACGGATGCTATTGATACCAGCACACCAATGGGGCGCTTTTTCTTTCATGTGATGGGTGCCCTGGCTGAAATGGAGCGAGAGCTTATTGTCGAACGTACTAGGGCGGGCTTTGCCGCAGCACGACAAGAAGGGAGGAACGGTGGGCGAAAGCCAAAGCTGACAGTAGAACAATGGGAGCAGGCTGGCAGGTTGATTGAGTCGGGAATATATCAGCAGCAAGTCGCACTGATTTATGATCTGGGTATTTCAACGGTGTATAAAAAATTCCCTGTAGCAAGTAAACCATAACCTTACGCCACATTGATGATCGCGGATTATGCACTATTTTTAGGTCTTGTAACCCGAGGTGGGAGTTGTTTGGTTATATGTTCAAGTGATTTTTTGCCCAAGATAGTTCTTTGGACAAAACTTTCTATAGCTTCTAGCATTTGTTCGAACTCACTTTTATTCGGGCTCCAACTGCGATGTGCGGCGGCGTTTCCTGCATCAATTACTGAAGATATAACGCATGCCTCAGTGTCGCCTATGACTCCATCTTGTTTTAATTTTTCAACTTTTTCACCAAGCGGCAAACCGGGGTGAATTTGTAACAGTTCAGCAGTTCGATCAAAAATCGTCCGTAAACCGATGGACGAAAGAATGAAATGGTCAGAAGTATATGAAGAATACATTTCATTAAATATTTGAAAGAGCTGACGATCAACTGATTCAAGCTTGGATAACCATATCGGAGCTTGAAATGTTTCAGCGGCAGGATAGGTAGTGATCATATCTATAGGCGTTTCTACAAATTCACCATCACGATATTCGTGGGTAGTATGCTCACTGAAGTGTTCGTTGTGGTGATAGAAGACAGTATCACAGCCATTGCATTGGAGTAGGTGATGGTAATGGTACCCATAAACTGGATATTGGGAATCCTCCCAGCTAGTGGTTAGCTTCCCATGCACAGTGCAGTTACGTAACCCACCGCATGTAGGGCAAAGAGCCTTGAGTATTTCCTTTTTCATAAAGTCTCTGATTCTATATGTAGGTTAAGACCACTATTAGCTATACGGACCTAATAATCAATCGTGTGCAGATACAAAAAAGCCCGTATAGCGGGATTTCATGTCACTAAGGGCCGCGGCTACTTTGCGTATCTTTTTTGTCTTCTCACCGTCTGGCCGGTATTTTGCTGAGACTGCTTATTTCCAGTTTTTACTAGTGCTGTACTGGTACTGCCCAATCATGATTGGTGGGGGACGGAGTTGAAACCGCAGCCACGTCGTATGCAAGAACGTGCTACGACTGGCTGGTGAACTTCCGATAGTGCGAGTATTGAATGATTTCCAACTGTTATCGATTTTGCGTATTTTTTGCATGAGAGGATTTTTACCTCCTCCCGCCGATCCTCCATGGCTTTACGCCAGTGTCTCTGGTCTGCTATGTGCCAGGAGCGGACATTGCTGGCATCAAAATGTGTTAATCAACCGGGAACGGTCAAACTTTCAGTTCACGTTAACAGTGGATGAGGATATTTCGTTGCCCGCACCAAATTATGTTGGCGTTCCACAGTCGTGACACGACGCTGAAAGTTCCCAAACACACAGGAAACAGAAAATGAACGTGAATACTGAGATTTTGAAACTCTGGCAATCTAGGGGCGAAAATGAGCGCACCGGATTCGATGCGGAGAGGGTTGCAGATATTGCCTGGGAGCAGGGATTACAACTTCACCGCAACCGGCAGGAACATTACCAGCGAGTGATGTACCTCATAGGCCATCGCAATATCGGTTAACTCATACAGGCCGCGCATGCGGCCTTTTTAGTCTAGATATTGAACATCTACTTCATTTTTTCTAATCTCTGATGAGATTTTTGAGCACGCTTTTATTAATTCATCCAAGACAATAGCGAGTTTGGCAAAATCATAATTGCTAAAACCCTTACTTCCTGGTTTTAGTTTCATGAATTTTTTCGTGTAATAGTCTTTATTTTCCAGCGCTCCTTGATAAGCATCACTTTCCTTTTTTTAATTTTACTACCGTATTTT
>ERZ808024.877-NODE-877-length-10654-cov-4.831143_pt1 | contig 10654 bp, 3 predicted proteins | sample MGYA00380181_ERZ808024 | MGnify/ENA primary metagenome ERZ808024 (study PRJEB31490, sample SAMN06133413) | mouse gut metagenome | isolation source: Z2_1 | host: mice | place: China: Chengdu | collected 2015-05 ...
TACTCCGTAGTAGCACGGTACTGAGCTTCGAAATCCTGGTGAAATACACCGATGGATGTCGAGGGATAAAATTTATCTCGGAAGTCCAAAAGAATATTCAGCAGCAGTCCGCTGTCCTTTCCACCCGAAAAAGACACATATACGACATCAAATTCATGAAATATAAAGTGGAGACGCTCCAATAAGGCCTGATATACATTTTGTTGCAAATATCGTTTTTTCATAAGCTATTTTGTTTACACAGCAATATTTCATTACAGGATTCGAAGAATAAACCACAGATACAAATATCAGTATGCAGAGAATCACACAAGATCACGTTCATGCCAATTCCTGAAATAAAAACATAAAGGGTATTGCAGGCCCTGCAAAAAATCTGATTCGGCATATGATATCAGGAAAGCGATTGCCATGTAAAAGATGTCTCCCTCCCTTTCGATCAAGCATTTATAATTTGTCTTATTCAATGATTTGTATAATGATTTCTTCTGTTTCTAAAGCTCGCAGTGATAAATACCGATTATATAAAACAAATTATGTAATATTATAGCACTGATGGAAAAAATTGTATAGATAACGCCCCGGATATTCACATAAGTAGACATAAATATAATTACATTCACGACGCAACTACTGCGAATCCTGCAGAAAACATAAGCGATAACAGGGGGGATCTATCATAGTGCGGATTTTCCTGATGTATGGAAATTCTGTAATTCTCTCAAGGATCGATCGTTGAATAGCTGCAAAAAGGAAGCCTTATAAATGAATAGGAAAATACCTTTTCCAGTGTTTTATTCAAAACGAGAACAAAGGTATGCGGCAGCTGCTGGCATACAGAATGCTCCGTTTACGAAAGGGGGGAATGCCACGTATAGCTTTTTGTTCTCTTTTTAGATTATTTTGAAAATAGAATCAAGGAAATTCAATAGGCGGTAGTGGTGAATAAAATACATCTTTCACATAGCATAGGGAGAAGGTGAGGTGAAAATCTATGAATGAACACTATCCTTTTGTATTGCCACCGCTTCCGTATCGGTATTATGCACTGGAGCCGTATCTGGAGGAACAGACCATCCGCATTCATCACGATACACTTTTTCAGGGATATGTTGACAGATTAAATGCAGCTCTCCAGAAATATCCACGCTTTCAACGCTGGAATCTGGAACGGCTGATCGTAGACAATGATCGTCTGCCTGTGGAAATACGAACTACGGTATATAATAATGCAGGCGGTGTATATAACCATGATGCCTACTTTGCAGCCATGACGCCCAAGTATCGCCGGCCGAGTAACTATATGCGTAATGTTCTGGAGGAATCTTTTGGCTCTTTTGAGAATTTCAAGGAACAAATGCTGAATGCAGGACTGCGTGTGTTTGGTTCCGGCTGGGCATGGCTGGTACAAGATCGCGGTACTAAACTGCGTATCGTTACAACAAAGAATCAGGATACGCCGCTGCCACAGGGACTTGTACCACTGCTGCCGCTGGATGTCTGGGAGCATTCCTACTTTCTGCAATATTACAGTGAACGCGCTGCCTATATCAAAAACTGGTTCGCGCTGATTGATTGGAGCTATGTGGAAAAACGTTATTTAAATGAGCATTCATAAAGACCTGCGCGGGTCTTTTTCGTTTCCGGCGAAGCAGGTATCCTTATGAGTGGCTCAATCAGAAAAGCTGATTTGGCACAACTCCGGAAGTATGATAAAATCGTTATAAGTATACGAAATTCGCAAAACATATAAGTAGAAAGCAGGAGGATATCGAATGGGAAAAAAGAAAGACAGCTATATGCATGTGTTTACACAGCCCACTAAAGACTGGATCTGCCATACCTTCGCTGCACCAACCGCTGTACAGCAGGAAGCATGGCCTGTAATTGCGGAAGGCGGCTCTGTTTTGATCAGCGCTCCGACCGGGACAGGAAAAACACTCTCTGCCTTTCTGGTTTTTATCGATAAGCTGCAGGCATTGGCTCATCAGGGAAAACTGAAGGATCAGCTGTACCTGATTTACGTATCTCCCTTGAAATCACTCGCACAGGATATTCGTGAAAATCTGAATAAGCCCTTATCTGGTATTGCACAGGAACAAAACGGGCAAGGCGCAGCGAATATCACAATAGGCATACGTACCGGTGATACACCGCAAAGAGATCGGCAGAGAATGATCAAGCATCCTCCTCATATTTTGATTATTACACCGGAATCTCTGTTTTTAATGCTGACTGGCACCGGAGGTCAAACGATATTGCATACGGCAGAGGCATTGATCATCGATGAGCTGCATGCCCTCATTGACACCAAACGAGGTGCGCATCTCATGCTTTCCATAGCCAGGCTGGAAAAGCTATGTAAACGAAAGCTGCAGCGCATTGGCCTGTCGGCAACAATTGAGCCGCTGCAGACAGCCGCTGACTACCTGTCTCTGGATACCGTAAGCATGATCGCTCCCAGTATGCAGAAGCAAATACATATCGAGGTGAACGGCTTGACTCCTGCGCTGGGCAGAAGAAAGGATCCGGTCTGGGAGGAGCTCGCAGAAAGTGTTTATGCAAAATGCCTGGAAAGCAGAAGTGTCATCGCATTTTCAGAGGGACGCAGATATGCTGAAAAGCTGGCCTATTATGTAAACCAGCTTGGCGGTGAGGACTTTGCGCGTGTACATCACGGCAGTATGTCAAAGGAACAGCGTTTAGAGGTAGAGGCATCCCTGAGAAACGGTACACTTCGTCTGCTCTGCGCCACCTCCTCCATGGAACTGGGGATTGATGTGGGAAGTATTGATCAGGTTTTACAGATTGGCTGCCCACGCTCGATCTCCAGTACGATGCAGCGTCTTGGACGTGCCGGTCACAATCCCGGTCAAACCAGCTATATGTTTATGTACCCAAGAACCTCACAGGAAACACTGTTTTGCGGTATGAGTGCAGCTGTTGCGAAAGCCGGCGGTATTGAGCAGGCATCCCCGCCGAAGAAATGTCTGGATGTTCTGGCACAGCATCTCGTCTCCATGGCCGCAATCGCAAGCAGTTCCCATACGGAGCTTGAAAGAAAATGGCATCTTACCGGGATCGCCTATACGATTGACGATGTCATGGAGCTTTTGCAAAGCACCTACACCTTCCAGGATGTCAGCAAACAGGAGGTAACCGCTATTCTATGCATGCTGGCTGGGGATTTTGAGCATAAAAGAGAGGTTCCGGTTCGCCCGCGCATACTTTATGACCGATTACACGGATGTGTTCTTGCGGAAGCCTACAGCAGAATGCTCGCTGTCGCTGCAGGGGGAACTATCCCAGATAAAGGACTGTACGCGGCAAAAACTGAGGATGGTGTTAAAGTCGGAGAGCTTGATGAGGAATTTGTCTATGAAACCCGTCTGGGTGATCGCTTTATGCTGGGGGCGAATGCCTGGCAGGTTGTCGGAATGGATAGAGACAGTGTGGTCGTGACGCCAACCTATCCGCAGGGGGCCCGTCTGCCCTTTTGGAAAGGGGAAATCAAGGGCCGGAGTCTGAAAACAAGTCTGGCCTTTGGCGCTATTATGAGGAAGCTGTCAGAGGCATATCGTCAAAATACACTGCAACAGGAATTACAGACGCTGGGGCTGGATGCTGCAGCAGTCGAAAATACGAGCGAGTTTCTAAAACGGCAGATCAAGGCAACCAAAATCCTGCCGGATGATCAGACGATTCTGATTGAGCATTTTAGAGATTCCTCCGGAAGTCCGCAGGCTATGCTTCATACCATGTTCGGTCGAAGAATCAATGCTCCTCTTGCCCTGCTTCTGCAGGATGCTGCTCAGAGAGTGACCAGGACGCATATCGGAAGTGTGGATGAAGAAGACGGTATTCTTTTATATTCCTATGGTGAAGGGAAAATCGAAGAAGGGCTGCTGTACAATATTAATCCGGAAGCAGCTTCGAAAATTCTGGAAGTCATGCTTCCACTGACACCTGTTTTCAGTATGAATTTCCGCTATAATGCTGCACGTGCTCTCATGATGGGAATGCGTAGAAACAAAAGACAGCCATTGTGGATGCAGCGGCTTCGCAGTACGGAAATGCTGGAAGCACTGCTGCAGGAGGAACATCATCCTCTGATTGTGGAAACCAAACGCGAATGCATGGAGGATCAGTGGGATTTAAAGGGATTACTGGAAATTCTATATGCAATTCGCAGTGGGGATATCCATGTGCATGAACTGCAGCTGGACACGCCTTCCCCGTTATCACTGCCACTGCAGTGGCGTGTGGAAGCTGCAGAAATGTATGAATATACACCAACAACACCGGGGATCCAGCAGGCAGTATATGAAGAATTACAGCAAATGGAACAAATAAAGCCTTCCCTGGAGGCACTAAAGCATATGGGGAAGCGGAAAAAGACGATGCAATCTGCCAATGAGCTGCATACGCTGCTTATGATGGAAGGGGATATGACAGCACAGGAAATTAAGGCTGCATGTACGGGCGAAATGGATGTTAAACATGCGGAAGGTCGGATAGCGGACTGGCTGCATGAACTGACCTCTCAGGAATTGATCACCTACATAGAACCCGGTCTCTGGATCGCCGCAGAACAGCGCGAGGAGTATGAGCAGGCACTGCTGGAGCATAAGTCTGAAGCCGGAATGCATATCATACGCCGCATGCTGTACTATCGGCAGGCACAGACGCTAAAGCAGCTGCAGGAGCGATATCTTGCGCAGGAGGAAGCTGTACAATTCTGGTTGCAGCAGCTTTGTTCGGAAAAAGAAGTCATCGAGGATGGTGGCTGCTATTATCATTCCAAACAGTATGAACGTGCAAGAAAACAAACAATCCGCAATTTACGCATTCAGGCTGTAACACAGCCATCTCATCACTATGCCGCTCTCCTTGTGAGCCGTGTTTTTCACAATGCCCCTGTCAAAGATCAGCTGAAGGATACACTGGATCTATTCTGTAATCAGAAACATGCAGCCTCATTATGGGAAACGGTTTTATTGCCATCCCGTATAAGCGGCTATCAGCCGGAGCTGCTGGATCAGGAGCTGGCACAGGGAGAATATTTCTGGAAGCTGCATCCCGATGGCATGCTGAGCTTTCATCGTTACGAGGATATCGACTGGGAACAATCCACAGCTGCTGTAAACGACGGCAGCAGGGAAATGCAGACAGAGGACACGCAGGAGCAGCGGATTTATCAACGACTCAAAATTCAGGGAGCAAGCTTTCTGCATGCACTCAATCGTATACCGCAGGCCGGAGATGTGCATGCTAATCTGCTGCGGCTTGCAGAGCAGGGCCTTGTCTGTGCGGACAGCTTTACGCCGGTGCGACAATGGCTGAATCGAAAGAAAATGAAAAAGGCATCCGCTAAGCAGCAGCTCCATGCCAGAGCCTATGCAATGTCATCCGGAAGGTGGGATATACTGCGTCCGTTAAAGTCGATCCCGGAAGAGGCGCTGATTCAGGCATGCTTTCAAGAATACGGTATTGTATGCAGAGAAACCTTTCGCATATTCCTACAACAGCAGGAACAGGAACAAAATTTCAGCTGGCGGGATGCTTTGCATCTGCTTAGTATCTGGGAATTCACCGGCCGTGTACGCAGAGGATATTTTGTAAAAGGGATGTCCGGTGCGCAATTTATTAGAAAGCAGGAATATGAAGGCAGTATGCATATTCTGGCTCATCCAAAGCAACAAATCTGCTGGTTGAATGCTCAGGATCCTATGCAGCCATGGGGGAAGCTATTGGAGCATAAGGATTCTGCGGCCTTTATGAATATAGCAGGAACTGCGGTGGCTCTGGCAGGAGGAACTGCTATCATGGTTTTTGAACGTCAGGGAACTGTTTTAAAAATTTTTGATATAAGCTTGGCTGAAGAAGCACTGCATGCCTTTGTTCAGACGTATCGTGAGCAACGGATTTATCCTGATAAAAAACGTCTGCTTGTGAAAGAGTATCCAAAAGCAGCTGCAGCGTTGTTGGAAAGGGCTGGGTTTTATAAAGATATGCTGGATTATATGCTGTATCGTTAAATACATTTATAAAATGAAAAAAGGCGGGCTTGCTGAATGTGCATTGCTGCCTATAAAAAGGAAATTTAAAATACATTGACCCGCGCAATCTTTTGGATTTCCTTTTTTCATATCAAAATGATTTGATACTTCTTTTTCAGTGATAATGCAGCTGGGGATACAGAAGAGAAAGAAAAGGGATGGAGGAGAAAACCGGCAAGCCAAGGTTAATGTATTGCAGATAGATACCGATACAAGGAAGATGTTATCATTCATATATATTAAAGAATGGTAGCGAATAGAAGCTGCACTTGGTATGTGAATCACAGTGACAGTATTTGTCACATGCGAGTGTGCTGGTAAGGTGCTTCCTTGTCATAATTGCATGATTGTGATGTCTGTATATGTGCTATGATTGCAGGAGAATGCTCCTTACTCATTTTGATTACAGAAGAAACGCTGTGTTAGCTGCTGACCTATGAATGTAGGAAGGAAATGAAGTACAATAGCATGCAGGAGCTGGAAAGCACATAAACAGGTGTAAAAGAAGAAAAGGTCTGTTATAGGTAAGGATTCTATAAAGAAATAGGCGATAAATTGAAAAAATGTTACATTCATAGCGGTTTAAAATAAAAAGGACAAAAAAATATAAAAAAAGAGTAGAAAATCGTTGACAATCATCCTTAAAAGAGGTATTATATACAGGCACCGAACGAAACAGCGGCGCACGAAATAGAAATTTCGGTCTTTGAAAACTGAACAGGAAACGTCAATTATTTGAGAAAACAATATTCTCGGTATAACGATAACAAAAATGAAATTCAAACGCAAGTCATGCGTTAGAGCTAAATCAAATGGAGAGTTTGATCCTGGCTCAGGATGAACGCTGGCGGCATGCCTAATACATGCAAGTCGAACGAAGTTTCGAGGAAGCTTGCTTCCAAAGAGACTTAGTGGCGAACGGGTGAGTAACACGTAGGTAACCTGCCCATGTGTCCGGGATAACTGCTGGAAACGGTAGCTAAAACCGGATAGGTATACAGAGCGCATGCTCAGTATATTAAAGCGCCCATCAAGGCGTGAACATGGATGGACCTGCGGCGCATTAGCTAGTTGGTGAGGTAACGGCCCACCAAGGCGATGATGCGTAGCCGGCCTGAGAGGGTAAACGGCCACATTGGGACTGAGACACGGCCCAAACTCCTACGGGAGGCAGCAGTAGGGAATTTTCGTCAATGGGGGAAACCCTGAACGAGCAATGCCGCGTGAGTGAAGAAGGTCTTCGGATCGTAAAGCTCTGTTGTAAGTGAAGAACGGCTCATAGAGGAAATGCTATGGGAGTGACGGTAGCTTACCAGAAAGCCACGGCTAACTACGTGCCAGCAGCCGCGGTAATACGTAGGTGGCAAGCGTTATCCGGAATCATTGGGCGTAAAGGGTGCGTAGGTGGCGTACTAAGTCTGTAGTAAAAGGCAATGGCTCAACCATTGTAAGCTATGGAAACTGGTATGCTGGAGTGCAGAAGAGGGCGATGGAATTCCATGTGTAGCGGTAAAATGCGTAGATATATGGAGGAACACCAGTGGCGAAGGCGGTCGCCTGGTCTGTAACTGACACTGAGGCACGAAAGCGTGGGGAGCAAATAGGATTAGATACCCTAGTAGTCCACGCCGTAAACGATGAGAACTAAGTGTTGGAGGAATTCAGTGCTGCAGTTAACGCAATAAGTTCTCCGCCTGGGGAGTATGCACGCAAGTGTGAAACTCAAAGGAATTGACGGGGGCCCGCACAAGCGGTGGAGTATGTGGTTTAATTCGAAGCAACGCGAAGAACCTTACCAGGGCTTGACATTGATTGAAAGACGTAGAGATACGTACCTCTTCTTCGGAAGACAAGAAAACAGGTGGTGCATGGCTGTCGTCAGCTCGTGTCGTGAGATGTTGGGTTAAGTCCCGCAACGAGCGCAACCCCTATCATTTGTTGCCAGCACGTAAAGGTGGGAACTCAAATGAGACTGCCGCGGATAACGCGGAGGAAGGCGGGGATGACGTCAAGTCATCATGCCCCTTATGACCTGGGCTACACACGTACTACAATGGGATTGACAGAGGGAAGCGAAATCGCGAGATGGAGCAAACCCCAGAAACAATCTCTCAGTTCGGATTGTAGGCTGCAACTCGCCTACATGAAGTCGGAATCGCTAGTAATCGCAGGTCAGCATACTGCGGTGAATACGTTCCCGGGCCTTGTACACACCGCCCGTCACACCACGAAAGTCAGTCACACCCAAAGCCGGTGGGGTAACTCTAACGAGAGCTAGCCGTCTAAGGTGGGGCCGATGATTGGGGTGAAGTCGTAACAAGGTAGCCGTATCGGAAGGTGCGGCTGGATCACCTCCTTTCTAAGGAGACATGAGAATTTGAAATAGAATTCTTGTCATCCAGGTCGACACATTTGGCATCTACATTGATTAGTTTTGAGGGAATACAACTATGTATTGACTCAAAAATGTTCTTTGAAAACTACACAGAAGAAACAAATGAAATTAATCAACCTCTCAAAAGAGAGAGTAAATTAACGACATTTTAGGATTCAAAAAAAACAAACTAAGCATCAAAAAAACGATGAACTTAGAGCTTAAATGACGTAAGTCAAGCTACTAAGGGCATACGGCGGATGCCTAGGCGCCAAGAGCCGAAGAAGGACGCGATAAGCTGCGAAAAGCCATGGGGAACTGCAAGTAAGTCTTGATCCATGGATGTCCGAATGGGGGAACCCAGCAGTAGTAATGTACTGTTATCCATGCCGAAGAGCATGAGAAGGTAGACCCGGGGAACTGAAACATCTAAGTACCCGGAGGAAAAGTAATCAAATGAGATTCCCTAAGTAGCGGCGAGCGAACGGGGAAGAGCCCAAACCAGCTGACTTCGGTCAACTGGGGTTGAGGACTGACATAATTTAAAAATGGTCTAACTGAATGACTTGGGAAAGTCAAGCATAGAAGGTGAAACTCCTGTAAGTGAAAGACTGCATTTAATGGTCAGAATCCAGAGTACCACGAGACACGAGGAACCTTGTGGGAAGCAGGGGGGACCACCCTCCAAGGCAAAATACTCCTTGGCGACCGATAGCGAATAGTACCGTGAGGGAAAGGTGAAAAGAACCCCGGGAGGGGAGTGAAAAGAACCTGAAACCGTATGTCTACAAGCAGTTGAAGCACTATAAATGTGCGACAGCGTGCCTATTGAAGAATGAACCGGCGAGTTACAGTATCTAGCGAGGTTAAGTGGAAAACACGGAGCCGAAGCGAAAGCGAGTCTTAATAGGGCGAAAGTTAGATATTGTAGACCCGAAACCGCAGTGATCTATCCATGACCAGGTTGAAGCTCAGGTAAAATTGAGTGGAGGACCGAACCCGTGAACGTTGAAAAGTTTTGGGATGAGTTGTGGATAGGGGTGAAATGCCAATCGAACGCGGAGATAGCTGGTTCTCCCCGAAATAGCTTTAGGGCTAGCCTCAAGGTAAAAAGTATAGACGGTAGAGCTCTGATCGGGCTAGGGGGCGTAAAGCTTACCGAACCCAGTCAAACTGCGAATGGCTATACTTGTACTTGGGAGTCAGACTGCGAGTGATAAGACCCGTAGTCAAAAGGGAAACAGCCCAGAACGCCGACTAAGGTCCCCAATGCTGTGCTAAGTGGCAAAGGATGTAAAGCTTCACAAACAACCAGGATGTTGGCTCAGAAGCAGCCACCATTTAAAGAGTGCGTAATAGCTCACTGGTCGAGAGGCTTTGCGCCGAAAATGTCCGGGGCTAAAGCACAGAACCGAAGTCGCGTCAGCATACTAATGTATGTTGGGTAGGGGAGCGTTCTATACACGACGAAGGTATACCGAAAGGAGTGCTGGAGAGTATAGAAGTGAGAATGCCGGTATGAGTAGCGAAAAGGAAGGTAAGAATCCTTCCCACCGAAAGCCTAAGGTTTCCTGAGCAACGATCGTCGACTCAGGGTAAGTCGGGACCTAAGCCGAGGCAAAGAGCGTAGGCGATGGACAACAGGTAAAGATTCCTGTACCACCGATAATTGTTTGAGCAATGGAGTGACGCAGAAGGAAGGTTAAGCGGGCAGATGGAAACGCCTGTCTAAGCTGGTAGGGTGAGATGTAGGTAAATCCGCATCTTGAAAGCCTGAGAAGTGATGGAAAGATGTAAGCAATTACATTGAATTTAACTGAACCACGCTGCCAAGAAAAGCTTCTAGTGAGATTAAAGGTGCCCGTACCGCAAACCGACACAGGTAGGCGGGGAGAGAATCCTAAGGTGCGCGGGAAAACCCTCGTTAAGGAACTCGGCAAAATGTATCCGTAACTTCGGGAAAAGGATAGCCATTTTTGGTGAAACTACTAGCTAGTGGAGCTGAAGAAGGCGACAGAAGAGAGGCCCAAGCGACTGTTTACCACAAACACAGGTGCATGCGAAAGAGAAATCTGAAGTATATGTGCTGACACCTGCCCGGTGCTGGAAGGTTAAGAGGAGGGTTTAGAAGTAATTCGAAGATCTGAATTGAAGCCCCAGTAAACGGCGGCCGTAACTATAACGGTCCTAAGGTAGCGAAATTCCTTGTCGGGTAAGTTCC
>ERZ808024.881-NODE-881-length-10618-cov-3.578029_pt1 | contig 10618 bp, 9 predicted proteins | sample MGYA00380181_ERZ808024 | MGnify/ENA primary metagenome ERZ808024 (study PRJEB31490, sample SAMN06133413) | mouse gut metagenome | isolation source: Z2_1 | host: mice | place: China: Chengdu | collected 2015-05 ...
AATGAAATGCCGTGTAATCCCCGCGGAGCGTTTTTGTTTCATAGGATGCACTTTCTATGAAATAACAAAAAAGCAAGGCTTTTGCCGTATCACAAGGACACAACAAAAGTCTTGCTTATTATATGCGTACCGGACTGCACCTACTCGGCCACAGGCTCAACACCTCTGACGGCAATCGTGATGACGATATCGCACAACATCCTAATGGATGCAAGCTACTCCCTCTTATTACTTTCAGTATATTCACTTTTCTGCCTCTTGTCAAGCCCAAACCTGTCTGGAAAAGAAATCTGATGTGACAACCATATCAACGCCAACAAATTCGGATACGCCATCAATCCATTCCAAAGATCGGAAAGCAGCCAAACTGTCTCCAACCTGCAGATACATCCACAAAACACTGCCAAAAGATATAACGCCAAATATCCCCGCTCCGCCATTTTTCTGCTTCTCCATCCCTTAAGATAGCAAAAAGTCTGTTTTCCCAGATAATACCAGGCAATAATTGTTCCAAAGGCAAATACTACCATCGCACCAGATACCAGTATTTCTCCCATGACTCCTAGACGGGCCGAAAAACATCCGGCTGTCAGAGCCGCTCCATCACTGCCAGCCATACGACTTTTGTATCCTCCATACTGCACACATAATATTACCAGTGCTGTCAATGTGCAGATGACAATCGTATCAAAAAACACTTCAAACATCGCCCACATTCCCTGCTGCTCAGGTGTAGTATCTTCCGCTGCCCCGTGAAGCACTGCCAAACTACCCAGCCCGGCCTCATTGGAAAAAACTCCTCGGGACATTCCATATCGCACACTTCGACTCAGCAAAAATCCCGAAATGCCTCCCCCAACCGATTCCAGACAAAATGCGTCCCGAAAAATATCTGCAAAAATCTGTGGTAGCAATTGCCATCCAGAAAGAATCACGATCAAAGAAAAGAACACATAGATCCCTGCTGAAATCGGCATCAAACGCTCAGCCACCCGGGAAATACGCTGGATTCCTCCCAAAATCACCAATCCAGTCAACACGGTAATCAAAATCCCGCTTCCCATTGGAGGAATTCCCACACCAAATTTTAACGTTCCACTCATCGAATTTGACTGGACCATGCTCCCCATTCCCAAAGAAGCCAGAACCGCAAATAAGGCATACAATCTTCCCAACATCGAACACCCCATTCCCCGTTCCATATATACCATCGGGCCACACATCCATTCCCCGTTTTTTTGACGGTAACGATATCGTTGACCCAAATAGGTTTCCGCATAAGCAGTCATCATACCAATGCCAGCCGACACCCACATCCAAAACAAAGCCCCCGGACCTCCCGCCGTCAAAGCTGTGGCCACGCCAACAATATTACCGGTTCCGATTGTAGCCGCCAACGCTGTACATGCCGATTGAAAACGAGAAATCTGTCCCTTCTTCCCTTGTTCCTGTCTTATCTCCCACAAACTTCCAACCGTATTTCCCCACCAGTAACCAATCCCTCGAAGCTGAAAAAACCCCGATTTCACCGTGAACCACAACCCCGTTCCCAAAAGCAATACTAAAGTCCATGGTCCCCATACCAAAAAATGCAAAGTTTCTGCAATTCCACCCATTTTGTTCCTGCCTTGTTTTTTCTCAATCCTATCCTATGTACCCGCTCTTCCTTTCTATGCTCACTCCTAAAAATCCCTGCTCGCAATTTTCTTCCATATGTGTTATGATAAATGTATTATATGCAAAATTCAAAAAGAAAAGAGGCGCTGCCATGCCAGGTTTTACCACTCACTATATTCTGGGCATGAAAGCTTTCAATGATCTGCCCAACAATCAGCTCAAATATATCATTGCCAAATATCGCTGGCTCTACCAGCTTGGCCTCCAAGGACCTGATATTTTCTTTTATAACATCCCGATTCTTCGACATCGGGATTACCGGAATGTGGGTTCCTATATGCATGAGCATCACATTAAGGATTTCTTTATCTGCTATCTACGCAATCTTCAGGAAATTTCTTCCCGTCAGCAACGCGCCGAGGCCCTATCTTATTTCTGTGGCTATCTCTGTCATTATATTGGAGATTCCATTTGCCATCCCTATGTTTACGGAAGGATCGGCTACGATGCCAAGGCTCCCACCACACAGGCACACGGTCGTCATGCTGCCCTGGAAAATGATATCGATGCTCTCCTATTGTTAAAATACAAAAAGAAAAAGCCGTCCCAGTTTAACCAGGCGGCCACCATCTGTCTAAATGGTATGGAAGTTCAGTTTATTTCCCGCTTCCTATCCAAATGTATTAATGATACTTACTATCCTATCACCTACCAAAACAATTTTCAGGTATCACCCCGGATGGTTCATCGTTCTATCCTTGCCATGCGTTTTGGCTGTCGCACTCTCGCAGATCCTTCCGGTCGCAAACGAAATGGCATCGCTTTTGTGGAAAATATTTTCCTGAAAAATCCAGTGGCATCCACAAAACTAGTCACAGACCATGTGTCCAATCCACGGGCCTGTTTGAATCTCGACCATGAGATCTGGTGCAATCCCTGGGATCGTCGCCTTGCCTCCAAAGCCTCCTTTCCAGAGCTGTTCCGCCAGTCTCTGTTAAAATGCTGCAATGTCTATGCCATACTCAATACTGCGATTGACCATGCCCATATTTCGCCAGAATCGGATCTAACTCGGCTGCTGAATGAGCTGGGAAGTTATTCCTATCACAGCGGACTGAACGTCTCTGACGAAGAAAGAATCCGGTAAACCGGATTCTTTCTTCTGCCAATAATAAAGCAAATGAAACAAAAACCTATCCTCTTTAGAGATATTGTTTTAATTCTGCCAGCACCTGCCAAAGCCGCTGTCTCTTTGCATAATCCATCCTTTCCAGATTATCCATAACTGCCACAATAACTTCGCTGGCCGCTGCTTGCATTTTTAATGCGGTTTCCATCGGATTTTCTTCCTCTCCATCCGCACAATATCCAAGTATACAATCCGTTGATACGTGAAAATAATCTGCCAAATTAATCAGTACATCTACTTGAATCTTACTTCTGTCCCGTTCCATTCGACTGATTACCTGTTGAGAAAGACCAATCTCTTCACCCAACATTTTCTGCGAAATATTCCGTTGTTTTCGCAACTGTCTGATATTACTTTTCATAGCCGTAAATCCCCTCCGTTTATCTTCATTTTAACAAACGAAATAGGGGTATTAACTTATATATGAAGTAAACTCACTCAAGCTAATTGTTTTTATTCAGACAGCCGCATCCTCTATATCCGATAGATATTTTATCGACCGTTATTCTTCCTCAAACACCTTCTAAACATCTATTAATAGATTATCTGATCGCCATCTTTCGTACAGTAATGCTTCTGTACATTCAAATGTGTCATCCAACCTTTCGTCTCAGATGTTCGATACCGGCTACCTACACTGTTCCACAACCACTGAGGCGTAGGCCACAGGCAAATACTGGGATTCACTGCTTTGTAAAATTCCTCATCCACTCCATTTTGTCCATGATGGGCCATCTGAACGATATCCGATCTCAGCGCTTCTGGACCGGACTCTGCCAACAGACGACGTCCTCCTTCTTCTGCCATGTCGCCTAGAAATAAAATCGATTTCCCATTCACCCATAGCTTGTACACAATCCCCGCATTATTTCCCTTGTCGCTACTGGCTTCGTAGCGATCATTCATCACTTGGATCGTCACATCATCTACCTGAATCGTCTGCCCGCGACCTACCGTATGCAGCATAGTCTCTGGCAAACCAGAAAAACTTCCGATAATCGCGTGAGCCATGGTCTGTTCCGCGGTATCGTTTATTGTATACCACTCCGGTGATGCAAACGAATAATAAATACCATCAATCTGGATTCCAGACTGAACGCCTGCCGCTTCATCCTGCAAAATCCGGTAGAGTGCCCCTGCATGGTCTCCATGTGGATGGGTGATCAACCATGCCGCCACATGACTGCCTCTAGCCTGAATCTGACTGCGCAAATAATCTCCGTCAGCTCCTAACCCGCCGTCAACCACGATCAGCTTGCCCTGGCTTGTCTGCAAAATTGCTGAAAGCATCTGACTGTCACTTTGAGAGCGCAACAATGTCAAGGTTGCTCCGCCCAAAATGGCATCTTGAGGATGTACCTCTTTTTCTCCTTCTGTCACAATATTCCCATACATAGAAGGGCCTGGCGTATTCTGAGAGCTTCCTGCCCCTGCAACTACCGTATTACTCCCCTGGTTCTGGGAAGATGAACTAGGAGGCGCCTGTCCCTGTGCCGGACTGCCGGTGTCTGTTCCTGACTGATTGGGTGACTGAAGACGTGCTACTTCTGCCGCCACAAATTCGGTCATTCCAAAACCACTCTTTTTTACCGGAAGTCCCTCTCCTGCTGTCAAATCCGTTCCTGGTCCACTCATCACTGCTGCTGCAAAAAGCCCGGTTACCAATATCCCGCCAAACCAGCGCCTTTGTCCTTTCTGTCTCATAGCGATCTGCCTCTCTCTCCATATTAGTACAACCGTTATTTTACCAAAGACCGGTATTTTTGGATAGCACTTTCATAGAATTGTCAGAAAATCGTCACAATTAGTTTTCCCTATATTTTTTATTTTCCTCTTGCAATTTTTATCCATTCATGCTATTATTTGTTCAATATTTTATTTTTTTAATATTTTTTGAACATCATTTCTTTCAATCAACTGCATTTCCTATAACTGGAGGATCGTATTATGAGCAATCAACCATTATCCAAGAGCTCCCTGCTCGCACAACTGGACCTTTTCACTACCTTAATTCCTTTTGTTTGTATTGCTGCGCTCTGTTTTTTGTTTATTATGTCGCCAGACGGCTCTTCTCAAGTTCTGGAAACTATCCGGACCTTCCTCGGTGATGAGCTAGGCAGTTACTATCTGATTATCGGGTTGGGCATATTTCTCTGTTCTTTATATCTTGCCTTCTCCCGATATGGCAATATCCGCCTCGGAGACGACAAAAAGCCCCAATACTCTTCGTTCCGCTGGGGCTCCATGATGTTTACTGCCGGACTCGCTGCCGACATTTTATTTTATTCCTGCTGTGAGTGGCTGATCTATGCTTCCGATCCCCATGTGGCTGAGATGGGGACCATCCACGAATGGGCCGCCACTTATCCCCTTTTCCATTGGGGACCGATTCCCTGGGGTTTTTATCTGGTGCTGGCTGTAGCGTTCGGCTTCATGCTTCATGTCCGCAAACGGCAAAAGCAAAAATATTCCGAAGCCTGCCGAGCTCTACTTGGCAATCGGGTAGATGGCTGGACCGGACGACTGATTGACTTAGTTGCCGTATTCGCGTTGCTTGCCGGCACTGCTACCACGTTCTCCCTGGCCACCCCTCTTCTGGCCATGGCGATCAGTCGCGTGACAGGGATTGCTGCCACCACTACCCTGACCATTACTATTTTAGTTGTGGTATGCTGTATCTATACCTGTTCCGTCTATTTTGGCATGAAAGGAATTCAGCGCTCCGCTGCCTGCTGCAGCTATCTCTTTTTCCTGCTGCTGGCTTATGTGTTTTTCTTTGGTGGAGAAAGCCGCTTTATTGTGGAAACCGGTATCACTTCTCTGGGTCTTCTGACTCAGAACTTTATCGAGCTCTCCACTTGGACGGACTCTTTGCGCACCTCTTCCTTTCCCCAGACAATGACCATTTTCTATTGGGCCTACTGGATGGTATGGTGTGTGGCATCACCGTTTTTCATTGGAGCTATCAGCAAAGGACGAACCATCCGTCAAACGATCCTGGGCGGGTATTTCTGGGGTCTAGCTGGCACTTGTACTTCTTTTATTATTTTAGGAAACTATGGGCTGGGACTTCAGATGCATGGGCGTCTCGATTCTCTGAGTGGCTATCTTTCTGCCGGAGGTTCTAACCATGCATTGTATACCGCCATTGTCTCCATCTTAGAACAGCTGCCTTTATCTGGTCTGGTATTGATTTTGCTTGTGCTTTGCATGATCACCTTTTATTCCACCTCATTTGATTCCATTACCTTGGTTGCCGCTTCTTACTCCTACCGGGAGCTTCGGTATGATCAAGATCCCGATCGGCGTATCAAGTTATTTTGGGCTGTTTTCCTGATTTTGTTGCCCATCGCCCTGATTTTCTCCGAAAAATCCATGGCGAATCTACAATCGGTTTCGATTATTGCCGCCTTTCCGGTAGGAATAATTATGCTTTTGATTATTATCAGCTTTTTTAAAGACGCCAATAAATATCTCACAGAAGAACCAAAATAATTTTTTCAACTACTTGCGCTTTCCTTCTAGGGTCTGGGAGATGATGCTCTCCATCATCTCCATCGTCAATTGACCACTGATATAACCGAACACATTGCCGTCCCGATCAATCATAAAAGTAGTAGGGAATGCCTGGATTCCATAACTATAGAACAACTCGCCGGTTGTATCCATCAAAACGGGATAGGTATATCCGTTTTCTTCCAAAAATGCTTTAATCCCCTCCTCGTCTTTTTCTTGCCCCAGTTCCGGAGCTGCTACGCCAAGAACGATCAAAGCATTCTCCCCTTCCTGGCTGTAGGTTTCATATAATTTCTGAATATCCGGCATTTCCGCTCGGCAGGGTGGACACCAGGTTGCCCAGAAATTCAAAAAAATGGTTTTGCCTTTATAGTCTTCCAACGTATGTGTATTCCCATATTGATCCAAAAGCTCAAAATCTACAGCGGGCGGAAATGTATTTTCTGAATCGTTCTCTGATCCCTTTGTTCTTTCGGTTTCCTCTTTGCTATCCTTTGGATTCTCCTGCGAGGCTCCTTTGACTCCGGAAGCGTCCTGACTCGTTTCCTTTTCCGGATTCTCGTTTTCTGTCTTTTTTGATATCTCGTCACTTTCTGACGGTACCGTCTGCTCTTGCCCCGCTGAATCTGAGGCGATTCCTGACAGATATCCGCTTAAGTCGTTCATCTTGCCAGTAAACATCAAAAGTCCCATCACGATCATCAACACGCCTCCCGCTTTCACGGTATATTGCACTACATTTCGATATTTTCGGAACAGTTCCAACAAAGATGTGGTAAAAAATCCTACCGCCAAAAATGGTAACACAAAACCAAGCGTATATACTCCAATTAGCAAAAATCCTGCCATCTTTGTTCCTGCAGAGGCCGCCATTAACAATACACTCGTCAATGCTGGCCCGACACAAGGCGTCCAGGCAAAACTAAAAGTAAATCCCATCAGCAATGCGGTAAGTGGCGACATCGCCAGCTGATCGATGCGAAAAGGCAACCGATGTTCTTTTCCCAAAATTCCGGAAATTCCAAAAATCCCCAGCTGATGTAGTCCAAACAGGATTACTAGCACTCCTCCAATCCGGGAAAATATTTCTTGTCCGGAATGAAAAAAGGTTCCTGCCGCTGTCATGCCAAGCCCTAACAAAAAGAATGCAAAGCTGACTCCTGCCACAAAGCAAAAAGTATGGATAATCACCTTTCTCTGCTGATAATGGATCCGTCCATCCTCTCCTTTTTGCCCCGTTCCCCCTGACAAATATCCAATATATAAAGGTAGCAAAGGCAACACACAGGGGGAAAAGAAGCTAAGCAACCCCTGAAAAAACACGGTAAATACTGAAACACCAACACTCACTGAAAATCCCATTTTCTATTGTTCCTCCTTGATCCGATTACCATCCTCTTGCCTAAAATCGCTTTCCTTTGCCGTTCTCTCATCCACCACAAAACTCCCGCCCTTTGCCAAGCTTTCTTCCCGTACATAAATATCCATACTTCCGGAGCGAAAACCTTTTAAGTCTAATGTCACATAAGAAAATCCGCTCCTCTCCAGATGTTCCAGAATCTCTTGACGTCTTTTTATTACTTCCCAGATCTTTGATTCATCCACCTCCATCCGTATCACATCTCTATGCAGACGGAGACGCACATTGCCGGAAATTCGGGTTCTCAGATATGCCTCCCCCTCTGCCAGCTTTGCCAGAATCTCATAGTCTAGATTCTGTCCATAAGGAATCCTGGTTGCCATACAGGGAGTGGACGGCCGTGAAGCCACAGAAATCCCACAGACAGCGGCCATTTCTTTTACCTGTTTCTTTGTAATATGCAATTCTGCCAGAGGGCTTACTATCCCCAATTCCTTCAAAGCCTGAATTCCTGGGCGGTATTCCTGTCTGTCATCTTCATTCGTTCCCTCCACAATCATTGGTATCTTTCTGTCAGCAGCAAATTTCTTCAGGCTTTGAAACAAATGTCGTTTGCATAAATAGCAACGGTTTACCGGATTACTGCGAATCTCCTCCTGCTCGAGCTCATTCACAGTAATTACCTCATGGATTCCTCCCAGCTCTCCTGCCACCCGTTTTGCAATCTCCAGATCGCAGGAGGGATGGAGACGGCTGTCAAAAGTCACCGCATATACCTTGCCGTTTCTTTTTCCAAGGGCATCGACGGCTATTTTAAGCAACAGGCTAGAATCCACACCTCCAGAAAATGCCAGACATAGATCTTGACTGGCTGACTGCAAAAAATATTGTTCCAGCTCTTGCCGCTTTTGATAAATTTTATCTGAATCCATCCAGGTTCCTCCCTACTCTTTTTTGTCATGATCGAATATAATCTCGATACCAGTACGCTGAATCCTTCCATATCCGTTCTCCCGTGCGGTAATCCACATAAACCAGTCCGAACCGCTCGCTATATCCGCTATGCCACTCAAAATTGTCCATCAGCGACCAATGGAAATATCCCCGTACATCTACTCCTTGTGCTACTGCCTGCCGCAGGCATTCCAGATATCTCTGGATAAAATCGATCCGATTTGGATCATGTACCTTTCCATCCAGAGACACAACATCATGGCAAGAAAGCCCGTTTTCCGTAATATAGATTGGCTTTTTGTAACGCTCATATAAAAATTTCGGTCCCCAGTAGAGACACTCCGGTGTCACCGGCCAGCCAATTGCTGTTCTGGGAAACCCCTCATACCGCTCAACAATCTCGGGCTTTCCCTCTGCTCCCTGACGTACTCGGTTCCCATTATAGATATTCTGCCCATAAAAATCAATAGGTTCTCCAATCATTGCTTCCTCCGCTGCCGATATCTTTGGCAGATATTTTCCGAACCGCTTCAACACCTCTTCCGGATAATGTCCAAATATCACAGGGTCGCTCCAGAAATTCACCGTCCATGCCCATTTTCTGTCATCTTCCGGCAGGGCAAACAGATGACTCCTGGCGGCTTCTATGTCCTCAGGGCTCCCACTCGCCGGATAGCTCATAGAACCGGTAGGTGCATAACCCACTTGAATTTCCTGCTTTGCATGTTGCCGCAACATCTGCACTGCCAGTCCATGTGCCTTCAATGCATTGTGAGCCATCTCAAAAGTATCCCGTAACGGAACCGGGACTCCAGGAGCATGAACTCCATCTAGATACGCAAGACCGATAAAACACTGAGGCTCATTCATTGTAATAAATCTGCGTACTCGATCGGAAAAACGCTCTGCCACCAATTTTGCATACTCACCGAACCAACGGACACTTTCTCGATTCATCCATCCCCCTTTTTTATACAACTCATACGGATAATCCCAATGAAAAAGTGTAATATACGGCTCAATTCCAGCTGTCAAAAGCTCATCGATCAGTTGATCATAGAAGCGAATCCCTGCTTCATTCACCTTTCCCGTTCCTTCCGGCAATAGCCGCGCCCAAGACAAAGAAAAGCGATATGCTTTCAACCCCATTTCTTTCATGATAGCCACATCTTCACGGAATCGGTGGTAATGATCACATGCCACATCTCCTGTATGGCCGCCAAATACCCTTCCTTTTTCTTGGCAGAACACATCCCAGATATGCAGTCCTTTTCCTTCCTCTCTAGCCGCTCCTTCGATCTGATAGGATGCGGTAGCCGCTCCCCATACAAAATCCTTACCGAATCCCTGTTCCATAAATTACTCCTTTCTCACCCATATATAATATTATCAAAAAACATTATCCAAATATGGATATTATCAATTTATTGGTCAGATAGTGACAACAACGACTGAATATAGTAAAATATAACAAATAAAATTAATTCTGTAAATAAATTGCAAGATTGCTGAATAAACCGTTGTGATAAAAACGACAGAAAGGGACAATTTTATGGTTGACAACGAATTATTATCCGCATTATCTGATCTGTTAGACCAAAAGCTTAAGTCTGAATTACAACCGATACAAGAGGATATTCGGGATATCAAGCTGAACATAGAAAATATCATTTGTCCCCAGATCAATCTTCTGGCGGAAAATTATGTCCCTGCTGCCCAAAAATACGAAAAAGCAGTGGCAGAACTAGAATCCATAGAGTCCGATATTGACGTAATCAAAAAGGTCCTTATGAAACACAGCGATAAACTTCAAAAATTAGCATAGAAAAAATGTTGCAAAATCAATATCCTTTGTAAAGAAACGAGAAACGCTGCTAAGGTGAATTGGTTACAAAATAAGTCCTCCGCAATTTCCATATCCTATGTGTACGGAAACCGTTCGAACATAGGATATGGAAATTGCGGAGGACTTATTTTACAAC
>ERZ808024.899-NODE-899-length-10465-cov-7.389777_pt1 | contig 10465 bp, 10 predicted proteins | sample MGYA00380181_ERZ808024 | MGnify/ENA primary metagenome ERZ808024 (study PRJEB31490, sample SAMN06133413) | mouse gut metagenome | isolation source: Z2_1 | host: mice | place: China: Chengdu | collected 2015-05 ...
ATTGCTAAACTATACGCTTGACTTTAACAATACTGACTTGGTAATTTAACAAATGCACCGGAATTTCGGATTGAGCCTTTATAATTCATAATTCATAGTTTATAGTTTATAATTCAAAATTCATAATTCAAAATTCAAAATTCAAAATTCAAAATTCAAAATTCAAAATTCATAATTCATAATCCCTTCCCGCTCCGCATGATTTGTCGGCGGTAGACAAGGCAGGTGGTGAGGAAGTAGATACCGGCTTGGAGCCACAGGGCGCGATACTCAAAGGATACTTCGTTGAGTGTGGCGCCCATACTGTTGATACGTACATAGCCGTTGATACCGAATGTGGAAGGGAAGATGTACGAGAAATATCGCCAGAAACCGGGCATTGCGGCACCCGGCCATGAGATGCCGGACAGGAACAGCAACGGTACGGAGGTGAATACGAACAGCAGCATACAGGTCTCCCGGTTGCGGATGGCAACGGATGCCGTCATGGCAAAGAAGATGCAGGCTGCCAGGTAGGGCAGGGTGAACAGTGTCAGTACGCCGGGAATGGCTATCTGGTTGAGGCTGAAAAGGCGGGGGACTACGCACAGTATGTACACGGATACGAGCGAATAGACCATGAAATAGCTCAATCCTTTCCCCATGACGGTGCGCAGCGTGCCGTTGTAATGCGGGCTGGCCGGAATCAAATCCTTGGAGCGGTTGCGTTCGCGGGCCGTGCCGGCCGACAGTCCGATGCCGAGCAGCAGTGTCTGCTGTATAATCAGCATCAGCACGGCGGGTATCAGGAAGGCGGCAAAGCCGTTCGTGGGATTGAAAAGGGCCATGTCTTCGTACTCGATGGGATAGGCGGTCAGCTCGTCCTGGCGGTTGGTGGTGTTGCCTGCGCGCTCCAGCTTGATGTCGGCGTTCATGGCGAGCGACACGTTGGTGTTGGCGGTCAGCAGGGCTTTGTAGTAGAGCAGGCCGCTCATGTCGCAGAACAGGCTGACTTGTGTCTGCCGTCCCCGGTGGATGTCGTCGCTGAAGCGGTCGGGTAGGTAGATGATGCCGTATGCCCGGCGCTCTTTCAGCATGAGTTTGGCCTCTTCCATGTCGGCACAGTAGGCCACGATGCGTGTTTCGGGACTGGCGTCCACTTTCCGCAGGTACTCCCGGCTGAGCGAGCTGCGCGAGCGGTCCACGGCTACGGCGGGCACTTCACGGATGGTCTCGTTGGTGTAGATGAAGGCGTATATCAGCGGATAGACCAACGGGACGAGCACGAAGAATATCAGCACGCCTTGGTCGCGGAAGGTGTTGCGAAGCTCCTGTTTCCATACGTAGAACAGGTCGTACGTGCCTTGCACTATTTTCTGTTTGAGGGTCGACTGTTTCATCAAGGTAGGTATTTATAGTATATCAACGCTTTCTTCAGCCGGTGGGCTATGAGGAAGGGAAGCGTCATGAAAATGAGCAATGCCACGTAGTTCGTCCATGAGTAAATCATCGGATAGCCGTTCAGCGCCTGGTCTGCGTAGATGAGGAAGTAGTGGCGCAGGGGGAACAGGTTGGCCAGCCCTTGCAGCATGGGGTGCATCGCCATGGCGGGAAACGACAGCCCGCACATGGAGAACGACAGTACGCCCCACAGCGAAGCGAAGCTGAGTCCCAGCCGGAGCGTGGGCAGGGTGCCTATCATCAGTACGCCCATGCCTTGCGAGGCAAGCACGAGGCAGAGCGTGGCGAGCAGCATCGGCATGATGCCGCTGTTGCAGGGGAAGTGCAGGAAGCCGTAGAGGTATACATTATATAGTATGCCCATCAGGAAGAAGACGGCGGTATGCGGCAAGAGTTTCCCGGCAAGTGAAATCCAGATGGAGTTGTTGCCCGTGCGCAGCCATTCGCGGGCGGTGCGCTCTTTGATTTCCACCCCGATGGAATAGACGGTTATCATGAAGATGAGCAGCATCAGCACGCCCGGGGCAAACGTGTTGCACAGGTATACGGAGTAGTTCAGCCAGGGATTGTTCAGCGGGTGGGTGTCGATGACAATCGGTTGCAGGAATGCCATCGCCTGCCCTTCCGTCGCGCCCTTGGCGTAGAGTGCGGCGCGTGCGGCTGCCCCCGATGCCAGTTCGCTCATCATCTTCATGTCCTTGAAGAGCAGCGAACCGGCTATGAGCAGCGTGTTGTTGGTGTAGAAGGAGACTTTGGGCTGCCGCTGTGCCTGTGCTTTGGCGGCGGTGCCTTCGGGGATGTAGTAGAAACCGTAAATCTCCCCCCGTTGCATGGCGGTGCGTGCGGCGGCGATGTCGGGGTAGCGTGCCACGACTGCCGTCTGCTCGAAGGCGTCCAGGTTGCGCGCCAGTTGGCGCGAGGTGGCGGTCCGGTCCTGGTCCACTACGCCGACGGGCATATCCGTAGGCAGGCCCGAATCCATCAGCGTGGTGAAGAAGATGTAGCAGAACAGAGGCGCTACGACCATGCAGAACAGGTATAGCGGGCGCGAAACGAGGCGGCGGCACTCGCGTTTCATCACGTCCCATAATGTCCTATGTAGGTTGCTCTTTTTCATGATTGTCTGGTTTCCTTGTCTCTTGTATTTGGGCGATACCCCGTGTTATTAGGTTTACACTACCCCGTGTTATTAGGCTAACAGTACCCCGTGTTGTTATGCTAACAGTACCCCGTGTTATTACGCCGACGGTGCACTTCGCTTTTTCGGGGGCTCTTTGTCACCGTTTCAGTATCACGCTCATGCCCGGGCGCAGCCCTTCCACTTTTTCCAGCGGCGAGGCTTTCACTTCGAATGTCTTCAGGTCGAATTGTCCGGTGGTTTTGGTCGCCTTCCAGGCGGCGTATGTGCCGAGGTCTTTCAGGTAGTACACTTTCAGGCGGACGTTCTTGTCGAGGGCGGGGATGAAGGCTTCGAATTCCGTCCCCATGCCCAGTCCCTGCAGCAGGTCTTCGCGCACGTTGAAGGTGACCCACATATCTTCCAGAATGGCGATGTTCATGATGGGGGCGCCTGTGCCCACCAGCTCTCCTGTCTGGGGGAATATCTCGGATACTTCTCCGGCGGTTTGCGCTGTCAGGCAGGTCTCTTTGATGTACGATTCCACTTCGGCAACGGCTCCTTTGGCGCGTTCCACCAGTGCTGCCGCGGCGGCTTTGTCTTCGCGTTCGGCACCGTTCTTGGCCATGGTGTATTGGGCCTTGGCTGCCTTTTCGGTGGCTTGTGCGGCATCGCGTTGGGCGGTCACTTCGTCCAGCTTCTGGGCGGACATCACTCCCTGGTCGTGCAGGTTCTTGATGCGCTTGTACGATTTCTCTGCGATGGCAAGCCCTGCCTGGGCTTTCTGCCACATTTCGTAGGCGGCCTGTATCTGTTCACGGCGGGCACCCTTCAGGGCTTTCTCGTTTTGAGCCTGTGCGGCGGCTTCGGCGGCACGCGCCTGTGCCAGCTTGGCTTGTACGTCCGGAGCTTCGAGGATGGCAAGCGTGTCGCCGGCCTGTACGCGCTGTCCCTCTTTTACCCGGAACTTCAGAATACGTCCCGGCACTTTGCTCGATACCCGGTATTCCGTTACTTCTGCCTGCCCTTGCACGATTTCCGGTCCCTTGCGCAGCATGAAGAAACCTACCAAGGCTACAACGGCAATCACTCCCGTCAGCGTAAGGAATGCCAGCAACATATTGGTGTTTTGTGATTTTGTATCCATGAGTTTTTTGAATTATGAATTATGAATTATGAATTATGAATTATGAATTATGAATTATGAATTATGAATGCCTATATTCTCTTTAACTCTCACCTGTCATCTATCAACTATCACCTGTCAACTGCCAACTGTCCCGTTGCTTTCTTCAGATAAATTTCCGTCAGTTTCACGTCTATTTGGGCATCTATCTTCTCCGACTGGGCGGACAGCCAGGCTGTGTGAGCTTCCAGTACGTTGCTTGCGGGGATGACTCCCTCTTCGAATCCAAGGGTGGCGTATCGCAGGTTTTCATCCGCCTTTTCCAGGTTCTTCTCGGCCATGATGAGTTTCTTGGCGGCTTCGTTCACCTTGAAAACCGATTGGTTGACTTGCAGCTCTATCTTTTCCTTGGCGTCATCCAGCTGGAACCGGGTGATGCGGGCTTCGGCTTTGGCGGCTTTTACCTTGTAAAGCCCTTCTCCCCAATGCCAGATGGGTACGCTGACCATGACGCCTACGTTCCACATCCCTTTGAACTTGTTTTCGAAACTGTTGAATACGGAAGGATTGCTCGCCATATAGTTCCCGATGAGGGCTACGGAGGGCAGGAACTCCGAACGGGCAACGTTCACTTTCTGCTGATAGATTTGTGTGGCAAGTTCCAGGCTGCGCACTTCGGGACGCGTGGCATATACATTATTCATGTCGATGCTACCCTTGTCGGTCGGAGTGGGGAGCAGGTCTTTTTCTTGTTCGTCTGCCAGCGCGATGGGGGTGCTGAGGTCTAATCCGCACAGCTGGCACAGCAGCATCCGTGAGAGGCTTAAGCCGTCGTTCACTTTTGTCAGTGTCATTTCGGCTTCGTTCACTTTGACCTTTACCGACAGCCCGTCTGCCTTGGTGGCGACTCCTTCGGCAATCATCTTGTCGATATCGCTTTCCAGTTTCTGCAAGAGTTCGAGGTAGCCTTCGGCCAGTCTCTTCTTATTGGCGAGGGATACCACCTGCCAGTATGCCTGGTCGGTGCTCAGGATGACTTCCTGCATCCCGCTGCTGTACTGTTGGCGCGCCAGCTCTTCGGCATAGTTGGTAATCTTGTTGTAGGCACGTATCTTGCCGCCCATATAGAGCGGCTGGGTCAGGGTCAGTGCGCCGGCATACATATTGCGTGTGTCGGTGCGGAAAGCGTCCACGAGCGATTGTCCCAATCCGTTCAGCGGGGTGGCGATGTCTATGCTGCCTAATGACTGGACGAGTGCCATGAATTGCGGGTTCTGTGCCAGTTGCGGGTTTTGGGCCATCATTCCCTGGATGCCGTTTTGCAGCGCACCGCTGACTTGTGTCCCTACGGACCCGATTGCGCCTTTCTGTGCATCGCTCAGCAGGGAAAACTCTTTCTGGTTGCGCATATATCCGCCGGTAGCGGAAATCTTGGGCAGATAGTTGGTGAACGCCGCCTTGCTCTGATAGTGTGCCGCATTGATTTTCTCCCGGCTTATCAGCAGCTCCTTGTTGTTGGCTATGGCCAATGCACGGCAACTATCTAAACTTAAGATGTCCTGCGCGCCCGTCGGGAGCATCAGGCAGGTCAAGTAGATGAAACAGAAGAACTTTTTCATTGTATCTATACATTAGAAATATTATGGGAATATTGTTTGACGGAGCAACAATAATTGCATAAACAACAATGCAAAAGTATAAGAGTTCAATGATATTGCCAAATAATTGGGATTTTTTTTATTCTTCTGCCGGCGTATGGCGATGCTGTCGGACTTTAATCCAGGGCGAACGATTGTGAGCCGATAAGCGTTCCGTCCGAGAATATGTCCACGCGGTAGTTTCCTGCGTACAGGAACTCTTCGACATCCCAATAGACCGTTACGTTCTGTTCTTCACCGTTGTATTCGATGTACTTCTTGATGGAATATGCCAGTTCGCGGTTTTCGTAGGGGAACGTGTTGGAGGCGTTCTTGGTCAATACGTCGTTGTCCGGCTTGGTGATGCGGACATAAAGGGTCCGTTCGCCGGTTTCGGCGGTGATGTTCTTGACGATGGTGAAGTTGATTTTCAGTTTGACGACATCTTTCACCTTCTTGGCCGTTTTGCCCCGCTTGTTGGTGGCAAGGATATGGATGTTCGTGGCATCGAGCTGGGCGGCAAGCGTCACTTTCTTGTCCAGGTTTTTCTTTTCTTCGGCAAGGCTGTTGATTTGCTGCGATGCTGCGTTGTACTTGCGGGTGACGTCGGCTATCACTTCCTTTTGGCGGGTGGTGAGACGGCTCAGGGAGTCTATCTGGTTGATGTAGCCTACCATGACCTTGCGCAGGGTTGCCAGCTCTTTTTTCAACCGGCGTATTTCGGTGGCATTGGTGCTTTTTACGGTACGGAGCTCTTCCAGCAGACGTTGCGTTTTCAGTTGTTCCTGTTCCAGCAACACGGAAAGGGAGTCGTTGGAGACGGTGAGTTTCAGCTCGTCGTATTGCTTGGCAAAGTCGGTATATTGGTTTTCCAGTTCTTCTTTTTCCAGGTTGAACTCCTGCACCAGCTCATGGTTGGCTCGTTTCTCTGAAATCAGCAATACGGTGACACCTATTAATAAAAGTACCAGAAGGCTGCCGACGGCAATCTGAAGCGTATTTTTCTTATCGGTCATTTCTTTTAGTGATTAACGGTTGTTAGTGATTAGTGATTAGTTGCAGGTCGCGTTTGCCTGCCCTTCCTCGTAAACCGCTGCAAAATTAATCATTAATCACTAATCACTCATCACTCATCACTTCCAATTTCTGCATTTAACTAAATTTATTACGGAAATATTTCTTTAATTAGGAATGTCGTTGTACTTTTGCGGCAACTTTAAAGAACACTAATAAACAAAAAACTTTAGGAATTATGTCAAAAGTAACCGTAGTAGGTGCAGGTAACGTGGGTGCTACGTGCGCCAATGTGTTGGCCTTTAATGAAGTGGCTGACGAAGTGGTAATGCTGGATGTAAAAGAAGGCGTTTCAGAGGGTAAGGCAATGGATATGATGCAGACTGCCCAACTGTTGGGTTTCGACACCACTATCGTAGGTTGTACCAACGACTATGAGAAGACTGCCAACTCTGATGTTGTAGTAATCACCTCAGGTATCCCCCGCAAACCGGGCATGACTCGCGAAGAGTTGATTGGTGTGAATGCAGGCATCGTCAAGTCGGTTGCACAGAACATCCTGAAATATTCTCCCAATGCCATCCTCGTTGTCATCTCCAACCCGATGGACACCATGACTTATCTGTCGCTGAAATCTTTGGGCATTCCTAAGAACCGCATCATCGGTATGGGTGGCGCTTTGGACAGCTCACGGTTCAAATACTTCCTGTCGCAGGCTTTGGGCTGCAATGCCAACGAAGTAGAGGGAATGGTCATCGGCGGCCATGGCGATACTACGATGATTCCGTTGGCTCGTCTGGCTACTTACAAGGGCCAGCCGGTGAGCACGCTGCTGAGCGCTGAAAAACTGGACGAAGTGGTGGCTTCCACCATGGTGGGCGGTGCCACGCTGACCAAGCTGCTGGGCACTTCCGCATGGTATGCTCCGGGTGCGGCAGGCGCATACGTGGTTGAGTCTATCATCCACAACCAGAAGAAGATGATTCCCTGCTCGGTATACCTGGAGGGTGAGTACGGTGAATCCGACATCTGCATCGGTGTTCCCGTCATCCTTGGCAAGAACGGTATCGAAAAGATTGTCGAGCTGGACTTGAATGCTGACGAAAAAGCCAAATTTGCCGCCAGTGCCGCTGCCGTTCATAAGACGAACGCTGCGCTGAAAGAGGTGGGCGCTCTTTAATTAACTGATAGTGTAAACTGCTATAATTGAGATTAGGAGGATGTGTCCGGATTGACGCATCCTCCTAATGTTTTTATTTAGCCCAACGGATCTTCTTCCTCTCCGTTTCCACCGGACGTATCGCCACCCTGATTGCCGGAATCGCCGCTTTGACCGCCGGAAGCGACCTTGCCCCACTCTTCCCAAACAATCTTCGTGTCCACCATGCTGCGGGTAGTCACCTGGTTACCACTATTACGCTCTACTTCGGGAATGAAGCGGACACGCACTCCGTTAATCTGCGAAGCGCTTACCTCTTCTTTCGTCTGTACGCCTTTCTTGGTGGCGGAAGCGGTATAATAGAAGGTGCCCACACCGTCTATCTTCACAGTACGCCCCTGTCCCATATAGTTGCTCAACACACGCCCCCAATTCTGTATATATTGTATAGAAAGATAAAAAAACTGGACGTGAATTGAATACTTGCCACTTATCCCCATTGCATGGTTTCTCTGATTTGGTAGCATACGGTACCAAAGCGGTCTGTCTGTTGCAGCCATTCGGGGACATCCCTGTTCATCCATCCCATCACGGTAATCATTTCCTGATGAATTTCCTCTACGCGGCACAAGGCATTGCGCAATGTAACCTCAAACACCGTAAAATGCTTCTGCCAGTTGCAGGTTGCACTGATAATGCCGGATGGCACGTGCTTCATCATCCGGGTAGAGATTGAAATACCTTTCCATGCGTTTGCCGGAAAAAACTCTTTCAAGAAATGCCTTGTTATATTCCATAATGTTTGTACCTTTGCATTGCAGTCCCGGGCGTTCCTCTCCCAGCTTTCAGTTACTGGTGATGAATCCGGTTTTTTTTATGCCCGATTGCAAAGGTACATAAAATTCCGATGTCCATCGAGATACACACTACTAATTTCAGCATTGCATCTTTACACTATCACAAGAAACAAATCAAGCAGTGATATCTTACAAGGGAAACATCCATTTTCCCGAAGTAAGCCCACCCCTCTCAAAACACCTTCTGGAGCGGGGGTATCTCAGTATACGACTGAGGTACCCTAAGTATACGACTGAGACTACCTAAGTATACGACTGAGGTAGCCTCGATATAAGAACGGGATTTCCGTTCACTCATTGACGCACAATACATTTATAATTTTATTAACCACCTCAGTCAGATAATCTTTTCTCACCAAGCCGTAAACATAGTGTTCCGGAATATTAGAGTAACCGAATTTGGCACCAAGCAAACTGCAAGTAACGGCAGCGTTAGTATCTGCGTCCCCTCCAGCATTGGCTATTAGTAACAAAGCCTCTTTAAAACTATCACAATGGTATAAACACCATAAAGCAGCCGCCATGGTTTTTAATGTGTAACCCATTGTTGTTGCGTCATCCAAAGCTAAATCGTCCAAACTGTTTGAATTATTAGCTTTAATTATGTACTCTTTTATGCGGCTGTCATATTTCTCTCCTATTTCAATCAGTATCTTCAACGGAAGTACTTGATTATGATAAACCAATGAGTGAACCAATAAGGATATAATTACACAAGATCCGACACAACGTGGATCATAATGAGTCAGCCTACAAATTTCTGCCGCATACTTTTCTATGTCGTTCTTCCATAGCCCTACAATAGAAGTACGCATTACTCCACCATTCCCGGCACTTTCTCTTCTATACAAAGTCCAAACTAATTCAGCGGCTTTCATCGGAGCTGTAACATAGTCTCCAAAAGATAATACCAAGTTCGTATTCCGCCCAATACCAATCGGATAGAAATCATGCCAACCTTTAAACTTCCACGCAATGTTTGATACATCTACATTCCTATCTTGAACAATGGCATTGGCTATACATAGCATCATATCCGTATCATCAGTCCAATCTCCTTTTCTCCACCGTGAACGATGAAAATCTTGGATTATTTGGGAATAATCATTTAATCCTTGCGGATAATATTTGAGTACTTCTGCTTTAGTCATAAATTCCGTACCTAAGCCTAAAGCATCTCCAACGGCTTGTCCAAATAACACCCCTTTTATTTTATCAGTCAATAGGTCTTCCATTTTAACTATCCATTATTTTCTTTTTTCTGATTAGTAACATCACCTGAAGCGGCAAACCCTCTTATCCTGACCCTGCCGTTTTCTTTTTTATTCTCCGACTGAGCATCATTCAGAACGGTAAACCTTCTATACACTTCTTTATGAGTAGAGAAAAAACTATCCAAGACAGTCATGAAAAGAGTCTCCTTATTCGGAGTTTCTTTTGCGAGAGACATCCTATACCGACTATGTACAACCAATAAATTTTCATCCTTCTCAATGGAATACAGAGTGACAGGAGTGGCATTCACATTTGTCGTATTAATGGCTTCTTTTAAATTTTCTATATTGGGGTCATCCAAATCTACAGTTCCCCACCAAGTGTCATAAATAGTAAAGAAAGATTCAGACTCTATATCGATGAAGAAGCCTTTGCCTTGATATTTGAAATCTATTTTTTCAAATTCTTTATTCACTTCCGGTTGGCAACCTATATTTTTCAGTATATCAATCAGTAATTTTCTCATTTCCATATAGGGATAACGTTTAAATATTTTTTTCAACCAAAAGACAACGCCTTTACCTATCCGGCATTTATTGCATTGAGCTGTTTTAGTCATACGTTCTATACTTTATTTTAAGTTTTTAGTCATCGTTTCAATACATTGTTCCACAATCAAATTCCACTAATATTTTTTTCTCTTCCAACGTAACCACAGGCTGCAAATCGGATGTCCAAATCTGCTCAATCTCCTCTTCGCACTTTCTTGATTTTTTCACCTCTAATCACTACTGTCCCGTTAAAATGGACAAATCGGTCTTTGAAATAATTGAATTATAGTCTTTTACGTGCGATTTTGAGAGTCAACGGTTTTGAATTTTATCTTTGCGGTCTAATTCA